>CEQQ01234853.1_pt1 | contig 15988 bp, 12 predicted proteins | sample 531041 | NCBI WGS metagenome assembly CEQQ01 (sample SAMEA2621222, study PRJEB7988) | marine metagenome | biome: marine biome (ENVO:00000447); feature: deep chlorophyll maximum layer (ENVO:xxxxxxxx); material: "saline water (ENVO:00002010), including plankton (ENVO:xxxxxxxx)" | depth 150 m | reverse complement strand
CATATTCCCCATCAATAGCTCCATCGGGTCCAAAGAATCCAGCTTGTGCGAGTTGGACAGCGAACACGCCATTACGGGCCGCAAAGCCAGATATCAGATCCTTAGTATCACAATTACCAGACTCATATACGTATTGTTCAGTTCCCGAAGCCATATCGGCTGCTATGCCTACCGCATTAGCAAGGGTTTCTCCCTCCAACCCTGCACACCTACCAGCTGCCAAAGCAGCAGCAATCGGTCCAAGGGTACCTTTCAAATCAAGGCCACGGCTGCGCTGCTCTTTTCGAACAGCCATTCCGAGTCGAACAGCTAAATCATAGGCCGCAACGATGGCTTCTATCACGGTACGACCTGGGGTCCTGTATACTTCAGCTGTAGCTAGAACAGCAGGAATCACTTCAGCAGCTATGTGGCCGGCACCTCGATGGGAATCGTCCATTCCTAGTACCTTTATCATTGTTCCGTTTGCGAAAGCAGCTCCTTCTGTTGTTGAGCGACTTCCATTACCTAATACCGTGGCTTGGTCACCTGGCATCATAGCGTTAACGTAAGCGAATGCCTTACGACCACGTTCTGTCTGGTATCCACCTAGTCCAGTGCCAATAGAATCGAATACGAGCCATTTCGCAATGCGAATGGCTTCCTCACTGATCTCCTCATACCTTAGTCCAAGCGCATAATCGACCAGTCGATGAACTAAAGTTCCGCTTGCCGCCATGTATTGCCTCCCTATCAACTTGTTTCTTAAAGTCTACTGCACCTATTGGGCATTGCCGCCTATAAGTGGCCGTAATGCATCTATCGCAAACCTGACATCATCATCAGTCAACTCGACCGTTACCGGCAGAGAAAGAAGTTCTCTAGATAACTTTTCCGTTATTGGTAAGGACTGTGACCCCTTTAAGCCTTCATCGTACACGGTGTAATGATGAACAGGAGGAGTGTAATGTAATACTGCTTCCACTCCAACCCGTCTAAGGGCATCGTGAGTAAACTTTTGATTGGGGACCCTAATCGTGTAAGAACGGAACGTAGGGTTTGATTCTGAACGGAAATCCGGAAGAATTGCGTTAGTATCAGTAAGACCTTGCTTATATGCCTCCGCAATCTCACGACGCCTCTGAGTCCAACCTGCTAAATGCGGTAACTTGATCCGGACAAGAGCAGCCTGCAACGGATCAAGAGGTACATTGTAGCCCTCCTCAAGATAATTCTGGCTACCCGGATCTTCACTTGGAGTTGGATCATGTCCATATCCAGTTAGTAACTCTAGCCGTTCCGCTATACCCGGATCGTCACAAACTATTATCCCGCCACTACCGACACTTCCCAATGGCTTCATCGGGGCAAAGCTAAACACAGCAGCGTCAGCAAAAGCACCTATAGGCCGGTTGTGATCCTCAGCGCCCGTTGCCAGTGCAGCATCTTCTACAATGGCTAAGCCGTGGCGCTGGGCTACCCCGGAAAGAGCCTTGGCATCAGCTGGGTGTCCGTGAAGGTCGACTGGAAGAATTGCTTTCGTACGATCTGTAATCAGAGGTTCAACCAAGCTAGGATCTATAGTGTAATCAGCAGCTATAACGTCACACAAAACTGGTACAGCCCCACAGAGAGAAATCGCTCCCGTCGTGGAAATATCGGAGTTAGCCACGGTAATAACTTCATCTCCCGGACCGACACCACAGGCTCGTAGTGCAATTACCAATCCGATCGTACCTGAGTGGACTGAAATAGCATAAGCCCGACCCGCAAGCTTTGCAAAAGAACGTTCCAGTTCTAATCGTATATCTCGACCTTCGCCTCCTACCGGACCAAAGAGTAGTGGCTCAAGGGCGGATCGTATCTCGTCTTGCAAAATTTGATGCGTTTCATGAACACGAGATCGGGGGACCTTAAACCCTGTAGGGTATTTTTCGGTCGGGTGCATATTTTAGGCCCTCCTTACCTATGCCAATTATGGAACTAGGTTATTTGTCGAGACGAATGTAGTATCTGCTCGCGTTGTGAGGCGAGAGCCTAACCGCACCTTCAGGAGTCACTAGGAAATTGTCGGATATTAGGAAACCTCGATCGTTTTCCAGAACAGTTCCAGGGTGGAACGACAAGACCATATTACTTTTCAACTCGAAATCGGGTGCCCCTAGGGAATTAGGCCCATCACTACCATCAAGCCCAGTACTGTGACAATCAGGAGTATGTTTACCTGCAACGGGAAAACCAAGTCCTCGGAGTGTGTCGTCATTGGCTGCCGATACATCTGCAAAAGTGTTTCCTGTCCGCGCGGCGGAGGAAGAAGCCTCGACCGCTCTTAAATAACCCTGTAAGAGGCTATCAATTTCGTCAGGAAGCTCGTTAAAGGAAAACACGGTCGTCATTTCGAGCCAATATCCCCAGGGAGACTCGTACACTATTTCAAAATTGATGATGTCGTCTACGCCCATTCTATGGTTCTTGTCGGTAGGAACCGTATAAGGGGTAATGTCTAGAGACAGTTTTGTCCGTCCCCAGAAAGCACCGTGTGACTTCACGTAAGCTTCGGTTGCAGCGCAAACATCCCAATAGCGCGCACCAACGTATGCAGAATCCCTAAACACATCTAAACAACCATCGAGAATAGCTCCGTTCTGCTGTAAGGCTTCCAACTCAAATGGCGTCTTAATCTGCCTAATAGTGTTATAGGCGTCAGTAACCTCGACTACCTCGTAACCGTTAAGTGCCGCCATGAACTTGGCGTGCTCACCAACGCTCAGTAATTTATTCATATTTACCATCCCGATGCGCCGGCTCTTTTCTGCGTAATTGCGGGCAAGGTTGGTAGTTTCACCGACTATGTCACCTGGTGAAATCACGCGATCCTTCTGGGTGGTAGTTTCATTTCGACTCCAAACTCCCTGATAACTACTCCACACCAAGAGCCACGGGTCAGGATCTTCAGAACCTAATACTCCGTACGCTGCGCCACCCCAGAGGTGTACGTTTGTAATGTAACGGAGTGCACCGAGACCGCCAGGGGCTCCACCCCCAACAATAATTATCGCTCCTAGATCTTTTTCTGCCATCATGGCCTGTATCCTATTGATACGTTGAGAAACGTCGCGTGTTAAAGCATCGTGAGTTAGCATTACTTTTCCCTTCTAGTTTCAGGTCGAGTGTAAAAGTTGAGGTGCCTCAAGATTGCCCCTAAGTTACAGGGTCACCTAGTATCGCTAGAGTGACTCCTTCCGGCAACAACGGCCAGGACGCGCCTGCATGCAGCATTACGCCATCCCTAGGAGCCCGGATCTCCTCTAGTGTTTCTCCCGTATAGGGGTGCAGTACGTAACCAATCTGCTCGCCGGCTGCCACCGATTCACCACGCTTTTCGGAATCCATAAATGTGAACCCGCGCTCGCCGTTAGGTTTAATAAAGGTGTGACCATCTATGATTTTTACAGGCCCTTCTGACTCGAGTTCTCCTTCAATCATCCCGAGGTGTCGGAGGCCATTTAAGACTGCATTTCGGGTGCGCCTCATGTCGTCATCACGGTAGTCACGTAAACCTGGTCCACCACCAATCCAGGTAGAACACACTGCCTTACCGTCCTGAGCTGCCTCAAACGAACTAGAAGCATCATCGGGTTGACCTAGAAGCACCTGTGGCAAACCAAGTGAAATAGCAAGATCGGTGGAAGCTTGTATGGCGCCAGTCCGATAAATCCCGGCATAGCGGAAGTAGCCCCACTGAGCACCAGTTCGTATATCGATCACTGCATCAGCTTGGGATATAACTTCGTTGTAATAGCGGTAAATCAACTGCTCACTTACGGTTCCATCAGCGTTACCCCGCCCCAGAGCGTTAAGATCCTTATCGTCCCAAATCGCATTGACTTGTTCAAATTCGAAACCAGAGGTGTTGAGTAACGGAACGACGATTAGCGTTCCAGTGATTTTGGCTGGATCCAGTTCAGCTACCAAACCAGGTAGTGTCAATGATGGCTCGACCTCAAGTCCACTAAGTCCCGCTTGCACCAGTAACACTGGGCCCTCAGACTGACCCTGAATTATGTGAATAGGAACATGTACCGGAAACCGCGCGTGAGTCTTTCCAACTTCGAACTTACCGAAAACCTTCTCCCCTGGTTGAGCCTGGATATCCCCAATTTTCATCTTATTCACCTCCTTGTTCGTCGAATGATACGTATACATCCATACTACGTCGATCCTCAACTCGATCTATCTCACCTAATATGCCAATAGAAGTCGCACCGATAGTGACCCACTCTTGACCACTCGGGATAACTATTGCATCCTCTGTATTGGGAATATTAGCTAGCAACTCGCCAGTATAGGGATCCACCAAAGTCGCATAAACTTCACCCTCAGAAACATGTTCGCCGAAACGCCGTTGGCGAACAAAAAGACCGTCGACATCAGGCTTCCATAGGACAACGTTGGCGTTATAAACAGTGCATTCAGGGGTATCAGCTTCGAGTTCGCCATCAATCATCCTCATGGCTTTCATCGTGTTCCAGATTCCGCGTTCAGCATCAGCTACATTATCTGCACCGTTCTTAAACCAACCAGTGCCTCCGCCGAATTCCAAAGTGATTTGCAATACACCAGCATTCTCAATGGCATCCTTAGCTAAATTTGCACCAAACGTATTTGGTGGAAAAAATGCTGCTTGATCGAGTCCGAATGCAACCACAAGCTTACGGCGTTTAGCCTCCATCGCAGTAAGGTTATTTGGATCTTTTTCAGCCCCGAAAAGGACATAACGCTCGTACGCGGTACGAGCTCCAGCGTGAAAATCAAGCATTACGTCTGCTTGACGTACAACCTCTTCAAAATAAACGTGAGCAATCTGGTCAGAAACGCTCCCATCAGATTTGCCCGGGAACAAGCGACTAATATCTTTGTTATCAACGCTTGAGCCTCGCTCGCCAAGCTCAAATCCAACACGATTAACTACCGGCACGGCAAGAACGTTACCGCGTATCGACTTAGGATCAAGTTTCTTTATTATATTAAGAATCGCTATTGATCCAATGACTTCGGCACCATGAATGGCCCCCTGCACTAATAGTGTGGGACCAGGTTCAGTGCCGGCAAAAAGGTGTACCGGTACGTCAGGTGCAAGACCAGATCGGGACCGTGGACCTTCCAAATACCCGAAAGTGTGCTCCCCCGGTTGAGCTTCCAAACTACCAACTCTCATTTATGTCTCCCCTTTCAGACAACGCTACGACTAAGAGCGTCCTCAATATCACGATGGCTTAGTTCCTATATGACTCTCGAACCAACTCAAGATCCTGTGTAATCTTTCAACTCTATTTCCAGGCCTCCCGCCTCGGGAAAGCCCGTGGCTCTCTCCTTCGAACACTACTAGTTCTACCTCACGACCGAGCCAGCGCAGAGCGGCAAACAACTGTTCAGCCTGCTCAAGCGGACAACGATGATCCTGATCACTATGAATAATGAGCAAAGGAGTATGAATATCACCTACATAAGCAATGGGTGATTGTCGCCAAGATGACTCTAAATTTTCGATGGGGTTAACACCAGTTTCTCCTTCTGTGCCCTCAGGACCAATATCAGACGTCCCTAAAAAACTGATCTGATTAGAAATAGACCTCTGAGTCACTGCAGCGGCGAACCTGTCGGTGTGCCCTACAATCCAGTTCGTCATAAAGCCGCCGCAACTACCGCCGGTCACGCCAAGACGATTTTCATCAACGAACGGTAGTGTCACGAGGTCATTCACCCCAAGCATAGTCTCGTCGTAATCACGACCACCCTGATCACCTTCACTTGCTCTGGTCCAGGCTTGACCATAACCAGCTGTTGTACCTCGTACATTAAATGCGTTAACTACAAACCCAGCTTCAGCGAGACATTGAAATTCATGGCTAAAGTCCCAAGAAAACATCGAACAATGCACGTACACGATAGCTGGATACTGCTTAGACTTATCAAACTTGGTTGGTAACCAAAGCCAACCTTGTATCTGATCCTTATCTAAACCTTCGAAATAACGCTCTTCGGGTAAGACTAATTTCCGGTCCTGTAACCAGGGATTTAACGCAGTAAGGCGCTTTGTCTCTTCCGAAGTCCATTCAAACAAGTCACCTGGATTTGTTGGATCTGCCCAACCATAGACTGCCGCATCCCCAGCCCTCGGGCTGTAGTCGAAAACGACTCCTTGGCCAGAAGCAATAGTCTCAAAAGTTCCTGTCGTGTTGATCCGACAAAAGTGGGTAGCCCCCTCTACGGTCAAAAGAAAATAAATCCAAGGGTCACCCGCAGGCCACTTGACTGTTATGTTGGATAGCGCTACCCGGGTGTCCGATGCAGCGTAGTTTCCGACCTCCTGGTCTAGAGCACCTAGTTCCACTGCAGTACCATGCTCCACGTCGGCAAGGTGAGGGGTTAGGAATACCCTGCGGTTAGTGGGAGCTGGGTGATTGTGCCCCGCAAACGCTATGCTACGGTCGTCATCACCCCATGCCGGACTACGACAAGCACCTTGCCAATTAACCAGTAGTCGGACTGGCGATCCTCCTGGATAATCACAAAGGAAAATTTGTCCCTGGCCAAGCGCTACGTTCTGTTCTCGAGCCGTACCAACAAATGCAAGGCGTTTCCCTGATTCACTCCAACTTGGCTCAGAGTAGTCACATTCGCTATCGGTGATTTGGGTTAGATTTCCACTAACCCTCTCCATAACCCAGATTTGAGAATAACGGTTGTGTACAAAACCAACGCCATCCTGTTTATACCTAAGACGTCGAATTACCTTAATGGTTGGTGCCGGCAATCCAACCTCTATGTTGCGACTAGATTCATCGTGTATTGGTGTCCAGCGAACTCCAGCTAGGTGAGAGCCGTCATTATCAAACACTAACCCCGTCATAGGCTCCTTACCTACGTCGTGAATCTGCAGTTGGTTTACCTCGCTCGACCAGATTTGAACAGAATGGCTATCACCCTTACTCCAGGAGAAGGCTAAACTCTTCCCGTCAGCACTCCAGGTAGGACTTGAAGCTGATCCCGTCCCACTGGTAATTAGGTTTCCCTCCTGCTGTTTAAGATCCCGCAAGTAGAGGTTTGTCTTATAACCATTTATCTGAAGGTCAATTTCACGAACTGTATAGGCTACATAGGTGCCACTTGGATCAAGTGCGACCTCAACAAGCCATTTATACTTTGTTAGATCTTCAGGAATAAGGCCACGCTGGATCTCGAAATTACTCGCGGACCCAGATCCACTCTCGGCAATGCTTTTGCGTACCTCCGGTGACTGACTTGCCTGGCTCAACCGAGAGGCTCCAAACCAAGTTCCTGAGCGAGAGGCCGCAAAGACTGGAGGGTTTCTTGGGACACAGGAATCCCCTCTTTGCGCCTTTGTTGCATGCGCTCGTCCTCTAGATCACCTGGAAGCAAGACGGGTGAAGAAGGGTCGATGGGGGGAGCGCTCTTGACCTCCGCAATAAGTTTAGTTAGGCGTGTTTCAAATTGTTCGCTAGTCATGAAAATGGTGGGATCAAACGCCATCATCATGTGACCAACATCATAGTGATTCTCGTCTTGGAAAACGTCTAACCCGAACTTCGCACCGGTCATCACACCAGTGAACACATCAGTAAAGAAACTCAAACCATAACCCTTATACTCACCGATTGGGAGTACCGGCCCGTCCATAGCGGCTGCCGGATCCGTGGTTCTTTCTCCGTCAGGGGTAAGTGCCCACGTGTCGGGCATAGCACGACCCTGCTCTAGATACCAACGCATCATTCCCTTGCCTGACATGGTAAGTGCCATATCAAGTAACACGGGTCCACGTTCTTTGCCTGGATAAGGGACCGCTAGGCCCCAGGGATTAGTGGCGAGAACAGGCTTTGCTGAACCCCAAGGAGCCATTTCAGCACGAGCATTAGTCATCGACCAACCTATGAGACCCGCATTAGCTGCCGTCAGGGCATGATATCCAGCAATACCAAAATGGTTACTATTACGCACCCAAACTACCGCTAAACCGGTGGCCTTTGCCTTCTCTGAAGCGCGAAGCATTGCCCGTTGGGCAGCAACATAACCAAATCCCTTAGCGGCGTCTAAAAGAGCGTAACTAGGTCCATCTCGGTCCCAGGACATTGGGGCGTCTGCAATAATTCCACCATTACGAATCCTGTTGAAGTAACGGAGGAGCTTCTCTACCCCTTGACCTTGACCTGGGTGGTACCACAAGGATGCCGTAACTACGCCGTCAGCTACGATTTCTGCTTCTTCTGCTGTGGCCCCAAGCGTTGTAAGAAACGTTTCAATAAAACCCCTTAAGTCCTTTTCGGGGTAGAAAGTCACTGGTTCTTTGTCAGTTAAGTCGTATGCCATTTACGTCCCTTCAGCAAACTAATGGTCACGACCTAACCTCCAACGCCTATTACGTCCATCGCCGCCTTCATGCGGCCAAGACCTTGAATTAGTTGCTCCTCAGGTTGTAAGAAAGTGATACGGAGGAAGTTGTCCATATCTTCAGAAAAAGCTCCACCCGGGTAAGCAAGTACATGTGCTTCGTCAAGAATCCGCTGCGCCAATTCTATGCTCCCCATACCAGTATGTTTAACATCCACAAAGACAAATTGCCCGCCCTGAGGAGTTCCGTAAGTGAACCCCATATCATCCAGGTAATCAAGGACAATCCGTCGTCGCTGCGAATAAGCTTCACGCATGGCATTAGCCTCGTCTTGAGGACCGGTCAGTGCCGCTAAAGCAGCATATTGGGAAACAAGAGACGCCGGCCCTGAAACAGCTGCCTTCAAGTCCCGAACGCGAGTCATTAGATCGGCTGGACCAGCAACCCAACCAGCCCGCCAACCCGTCATAGCATAGGTTTTCGAAAGCGCATTTAGCGTGAGAGTACGCTCTTTCCCTCCTGGCAGAGAAGCTGGGCTCGTATGCACAAAGTCGTCGTACAGAATCAAATCATAAATGTCGTCAGCAATGATGATTAGATCTTTCTCTTGTGCAATTTGTATTAGTTTTTGCTGATCTTCTCTAGAAATTACACTTGCTGCAGGATTATTGGGAGAGACAAGCAGAAGAGCTCGGGTTTCGGGAGTAATTGTTTGTCTCACACGATCAGGATCGACCCGGAAAGCTTCTTCCGCATAGGTGGGCATACTTACAATCTGACCACGGGCAAAAGTAACAGAGTCCTTATATGTATTGTAGTTAGGTTCGGGTACCAGGAGACTGTCGCCCTCGCCAATGGCTGCGACAACCATAAGGAATAGTGCCTCCTGGCCTCCATTAGTAAATACGATTTCAGTGTTCGGATCAAAACTGGCTCCGTTGACCCGTTCAACCCGTTCAGCAATGGCCTCACGCACGACAAGCAATCCTTCAGCTGGGGAAGGTTCGGTTAGTTTATTCTCCATTGCATCTTTAGCAGCTTTTACAATGTGCCCAGGGGTATCGAAATCAGGATCGCCCCGGCCCAAGACTATGGCATCGTCGTAACCACGTACTTGCGAAATGAGGTGATAAAGAACCTCAGTGCCTCGCTTTTTCTTCTGTTCACTCATAGGATCTCTCCTAAGCCTGGAGTAGTTCGATGTGTTTTCTGTGGATTGGGATATTGCCTCAAAAGATATGTCATTACTTGACCCCTTCGGTTATCGAAAGTCGGAGAACATCAGGAGCTCCGAAACCAGCTCCATCTAATGGAGTCAATCCACGATCTCTAAGAGCACTAACAATGGCATCCGTTCGGCTTACAGCCACCAGATTGGCTGTATTGCCAACAAGGATTTCAGCTCCAAAAGAGTTCAGCCACTCAAGCATACTTTCCTTATTTTGGCTTAGGCTTGCTGCAGCCTCACTCCGACGAACTCCGTAGCCGTCACTCGCTCCAAGGGCTGCGTACTGGGTGGCTGTGGAAGTACAGATCGAAATAATCTGTTTCATGGCAGTGATTCCCGGTAAATGTTCCTCGTTAGTCGCTATATACCCGATCGAAAGGCCTTCAAGGCCAACTCCAGGAAAAGCTTCACCCAAGAAGGTTATCCGCCCCAAACTATTTAAATCGTTATAAATATTAGGGTCTTGGAGCCAACCAGAAAGACCAGTATCAATCATTACTAGAGCACCGTGTTTATCAGCAAGGTCAGAAATTTGATCGACCTCATTACTGTCATAAACAGCACCAGTTAGGCGCCCTGGCGATTCAAGAAAAATTCTGTTGGCACCCGCAACTAAGGCGCTTTCGATGGCTTCAATCGTCGGAATTCGACGAAGATCATCTTCTACCTTAATCCACGTGTGTTTAGTGGATCTGATACCCAACGCCTTCCTAACGCCAGGATGGACAATCGAAGGCACTGCCAGAACACTAGATTCCTCTGCTAAAACCTGAAGAGCAAGGAAGCGGGCTTCTTGAACCCCAGCAGTTACTAACACTCCTTCTGGGTTATACCCAGATGGTAGAGCGTCTGCTATGGCTTCACGAAGCGGCATGATTCCTGGAACATCCACGTAATGAGTCTGCCCCTCCTGTAGAGCATTATTAGCTGTTGTAATAGCGTGTTCAGACAACTGGGATGTCGGCTGATCTCCTCGCAAATCATCTAGGTTATTGCCGAAAGAAGCCACATCAGATACCCCTAAAAGTTCGTTAGCCTGATGGGCGGTCATTAATTGGTCTTTTTTACTCTGCTCCATATTCCTCCAAAAATGTCTCATAGAAATATATTCTCACTATTGCAAGCCTGATCAATTCTTAATTTAGGTAACCCGCTTTATCCCTCCTACACTTATTGACCCCGCAATCGCGGATCAAGTAGATCGCGAAGCCAATCTCCTAAAAACACCACTCCTAATACAGTTATGGTTATAGCTATACCTGGAAATGTTGACATCCACCAGGCACTACCAATGACTTGTCTCCCATCTGACAACATAAGGCCCCATGTGACAGTAGGCGCCTGAACACCAAGACCCAGAAAACTTAGTGACGCTTCAGCAAGCATGGTAGTGGCAACCATCATGGTTGCTAAGACGATGATGGATCCAGTCACGTTAGGGAGAATATGCTTAAACATAATCTTGAAACTAGACTGTCCAAGAGCACGGGCTGCCATGACGTAATCAACCTCACGGACCGATAGTACTTCTGCCCGGGTCACTCGAGCGTAGGTAACCCAGCTAGTCACTCCGAGGATAAAAATAAGAGTCATGAGGCCAGCACCAACCACCCCCGATACGGCCACCACAAGCACAATGAACGGTATAGCTAAGAAGGCATCAGCGATACGCATCATAAAGTTGTCGATAAGGCCCCCTGAGAATCCAGAAACCAGGCCGTACGATACGCCAATCAAGCCGGCTATCACGACTGCAAGAACCCCAACAGTTACAGAAACCCTGGTCCCTGCGATAACTCGGCTCAAAATGTCACGCCCGAGTTGGTCACTACCTAAATAATAGATTCCAGTTGCGTCCTGGTGTCCTGGCGGCTTGAAACGAGAACGCAAATTGTGCTCTAAGGGGTCATGAGGGGAAATTAGTGGACCAAACAGGGCAACTAGAACAACGCCAACAACTAATACGGCACCAATAGTACCCACCCGACTACGACGAAGAGAACGAAAAGCATACCAAAATCGGGTGCGCCTAACGGCAAGTACTTCTCCTGAAGAGACGCTGTCTGCTAATGATGTTTCAGAAGAAATTTGGGAACTCATCTCGGCATCATCCCTGATTTCCTTGGAGCTCTATTCTAGGATCAATAAAGCTATAAATCACGTCCAAAACTAAATTAATAATAATAAAAGAGAGGGCGAACCAAAAAAGAGCCGCCTGCACTACCGTTATGTCTCGCACGCCGATAGACTCAATCATTAGCCGACCAATGCCTGGCCATGAGAAAACAGCCTCCACTACCACCGATCCCCCTAAAAGCCAACCAAGTTGCAACCCAAGTGCAGTAACAACAGGCAGCAACGAATTTCTTAAAGCGTGCCGAATAATTACAACTCTGCCAGCAAGTCCCTTAGCGTATGCTGTCCTAACATAGTCCTGACTCAATACCTCGAGCATGGCTGATCGTGTAAGCCGTGAGAGTCTAGCAGCAATACCTGTTCCCAGAGTCAGTGCCGGCATAATAATTGCACTAGCTTCAAGAGCCCCAAACGCTGGTAATAAACGGAGATTGACGGAAAAAATAAGTATTAGCATTAACCCCACCCAAAAGTTCGGCATGGCAGTCCCAAGGGTCGCCCCCATTGTGGCCACAATGTCCAACCAGGTGTTTCTCCTAAGTGCTGAAATAACACCAAGGGGAATCGCAATCAAGATGCCGATGACAGCTGACACTCCTGCCAAAAGATAGGTGTTTAGAAGCCTTTCGAGGACAAGTTCCATTGCCGGTATGCGAGCTTGCATTGATAACCCAAAATCTCCAGTTATCGCTTTTCTAACAAAAACCAAATATTGTTCCACTAAAGGCCTGTCAAATCCCCAGGCGGCACGTAATGCCGCAATCTGATCTTCGCTAAAAGTGGGTGGCGCCATAACCGAAATTGGGTCGCCCTTAAGGCGAACCATGAAAAAAACTATCAGCGAGACGATAAATATCGTCATTAAAAGCTGACCCAGACGAGAAACAATAAAAGTCTGCAACGAATCAGTATTCTGGTGCTAGTGCGCGTTGGTAATCAACTCTTGAGAGTTGATTACCAACGCGGCTCAGCAGCCCGTTCTTAATCTCTTAGTTTGAGATCCCGGAATGTAAACCAACCGTCAGCCCGGGGGGTCCAGTCAAATTCATTATTCATTGCGGTTACGCCAACAACTTCGTAGAGCGGAACCGTCACAGCCTGTTCAACGAATATCTCTTGCCAGCGCTCCCATAGTGCGAGGCGCTCGTCTGCGTCAATCGTAGTCAGGATCTGTTTACCTACAGAGTCCCACTCTTCAACACAAACGTTATAGTTTGCCTGTTGCCATTCGCATGTGTAAAACAAGGGAGTTAGGAACGGCGAGCCACCAAGCGCAACCATGTAGGCATCACGGTTATTACCTGGTGATCCCACTTGCTCACGTAGCGCCGAAAGCCCGAGAATATTTAACTCAACCTCGAAACCAACATCCTCAAGCATAGCTTTGACAACCTCAGCAACTTCCTTCTCGTTACCAAGCTGGAAGGCCATAGCATCAAAGAAGAGCTTCGGCTTGTTAGCGTTTGTATATCCTGCTTCTTTAATCAGTGCCCGTGCTTTATCTTGATCGAACCAAACATCAGCATTCAGCTCACCATGGTACTTTTTCGCGAAACTCTCACGATGTGTAGAGGCAATGCGAACTAGAGCTGGTCTTGCTGATCCCTGCACTTCCGCCAAGAGAGTACGGTCAAGAGCGTGTGAGATCGCTTGCCGAATACGAATATCGAGGGTAGCTGGCTCGTAACCAGGGTAAGTCTCATCCATGGCGCCTGATTCAGTTTCGCCACGCAAGTAAAGGTGAATCATTCTACTTGGAGCACCCTGCTGTAGGAGAATATCGGATTCACCCTGCAGACGTGCTACCTCCGGAAGAGGAACACTTGGGACAAAATCTACCTGCCCAGCAAGGAGTGCAGCAATCTGGCTAGCCTGCTCAGGTATTACCTGATAGATGATGCGGTCAATTGCAGGCCGACCAGCCCAGTAGTCATCCCAAGCTTCAAAGACATAGCGGTCGCTTTCCTTCAGCTCAACGAGTTTATAAGGTCCAGAGCCTACTGGATTGCGGGCAAATTCTTCCTCGCCTACTTCAGTTAAGTAGTCGGGGGGCAAAAGCTGACAACCGTTGTAACTGATGTCATTTAGGGTGTAAGCGTGGGGCTTACCAGTGATTACGTCAACCGTCCATTCGTCCACAATAGTTACATGGTCGATGAACGCCCACTGCGGATGGACAAGGAAGTCTTCTCTTGTCATAACCCGATCAAGATTCCATTTGACGGCCTCAGCATCAAGGGGTTCGCCATTTTGGAAAATCCCGCCCTCCCGAAGGTGGAAGCGCCAGGTAACATCGTCAATGGATTCCCAGCTTTCTGCTGCCTGGGGTACATAACCGCCGCCTTCATGGGCACGCCAGATAAGGCAATCGTAAAGAGTATTAGTAAGCCAGTGTGTGGAACCAAACCACGTTACCGGTGCATCCATCGTTCGGATTGGACCAGAGTGCGCGAACGTGAACTCTGTCTCATGCCCATCGGCCCACACTAAACCAAACAGAGAAACCGTGAGGGAAAGAACCAGTGCATTCAAAAATCTATTTTTTAGCATCTTTCTTTATTACCTCCGATAAGTAATTGCTTTCAATCCTATTTTAAACAAAAATCACCTGAGAAATTTACACACCTTAACCTAAATATTGATTGGATCAAAATATACATCAAGTATATTCAACCCTTCGTCACCATTCTCCCCCCCTTAAATAGAGCCTATCGGTTACTCGCCTTAAACTAAAGCGTAGACATTATACGAAAAATCTAACGTGGCTAGGTTATAAGGTGGTTCCCAAGTCAGGTGATTGAAACAATAACCCCTCAACTACCCAATAGAAATCGGACAACTCTAACCCGCCAAGATAACGTTCTCCCAACATGATTTTACTTGCACCAAAAAGCGTCTCGCACCTTACCATCAAATTTTGTTTAGTCACAAGAAATACCTTATAGGTTAATCACGAAATCACTTAAGGGCTTCGTGATTAATGATCGATAGAAACCGCGCAACCTAAATGTATTGTGAGTCTTTCCCCACTTATTAACTATTAGTGTGCACAATATGGGGCTGTGAGTTTTTGGCTACCCCGCCACTATGCCCTGTTGCTGGTGGAAACACCAGTTTGGGGCATTCTATTGGCTCACGATATTACTCAACGAGCTCTTACCTTAGACGGCTTGCACTGGGTGATAGGATTGGGAGTAAGTCATTTATTTCTTAGTACTGGCGCAGCGTCTTTATTGAAACCGCTATCCTGGTCTGGCTTAATCGCTACTCACGGCGCAAGCCTAATTCTAAGTTTCTTATTTGCGCACCTACTTAGCCTAAACAAGATTTTCCAAATATAAATTTTTCAGTAACGTGTCCGTGTAATTACTGCAATTACTAAAAATACCCTTTCTTCTTTATTAATTTAGTCAAATCAACAATCTCCCCATCAATAGGGAAACTTTACGCACCAGCCTCAAAATATTTGATTCTCCCACTAAGTAACCCCTTACACGACAAGTATCTCTACGTTATCGTGGATTATGTTTCGTACTCTCATCATTGTGCTCGTGATTGGCGTGGGCGGATTTATTGCCCTATGGCAACTAAAGATAATCCAAATGCCTGTTAGCTCACCTATTCCTTCCGAAGAAGAAATTAGTTTGACCACACTATTCGAACTTGCAGGCGGACTGGACCCGGATGCCCTCAAAATCGTCTTATCCGAGGTAGAAAATATAGACGTAATAAACAACGAGGGGAAAACCCCGCTTATGGTTGCTGCGTCTAAGGGCAGCCTTGATGGTTTGAGGGTTTTGGTGGAAGCTGGAGCCAATCTTAATGCCACTACGACTGATGGGTATACAGCTCTGATGTTTTCAACACAATCCGCAAGAACTGCCAGAATCCCATTGTTCCTCTTAAATGCCGGTTCTGACCCGACCCTAACTAACTCAGATGGTAAATCCGCGTTTGATCTTGGCGCCGACAATGCCATTATTAGGAATTCAGGCTTATATAGGCGCCTTGAAGAGTTAGTAGATCAACCTTTTAACCCTAATTGGCCAAGTGGTTACCTCGTCCCAGTTAAAGAAGCTAAAATTAGCTCACGACCAAATCATCTCCCTGGTGCCCCTAGAAGGTATCGCAACGGTACGCATGAGGGGTTCGATTTTTATAACGGCACTGTTGGAGTCGAAATAGAGTACGGCACCCCAATACGAGCAGTTGCTTCTGGAATTGTGATCCGTGCT
>CEQQ01019641.1_pt1 | contig 16063 bp, 16 predicted proteins | sample 531041 | NCBI WGS metagenome assembly CEQQ01 (sample SAMEA2621222, study PRJEB7988) | marine metagenome | biome: marine biome (ENVO:00000447); feature: deep chlorophyll maximum layer (ENVO:xxxxxxxx); material: "saline water (ENVO:00002010), including plankton (ENVO:xxxxxxxx)" | depth 150 m | reverse complement strand
GATGGATGGTACACGGTATTCTATGCAACGCATGACCCATTGGACAATGCTGTTCCTTCATTACACGTAGCAATTCCATTCGGAATTATTCTTCTAAATTGGTTGCACTGCAAGGAAAAGGATATCAAAATGCGCGAATGGACACATTGGCCTTATCACCTATTCATAGTGATCAATACGATTCTATTCATATTCACTATTGCCTACCTTGGAATACACTGGCTTGTAGACATACCGTTAGGACTGATTGTGGGAGGAATTGGTGCATTATTCATCCACCATCTTCAACCCAGAATGCGTAATGACCACGGCGGAATGTTCGAAGGAGTAACCAAAAAGAAAGTAGTAAATCACACGTTCTGGGAAGGTGCTGCAACCTTGTTTATTCTCTTCCTTGTCTTATCCGCTGTTTCTTATCAGGAGAGTAACGTCGATGACAGAGTTTCGATGAGATTGGGAGGAGGAGATTCAACCTACGAAATCCTTACACCTCTTTCATATGGTGACGAGGTTACGACTTCAATTACTAATCTAGATGAATCACTTACCCTTCAATTTTCTATACTTTGGGTGGAGGAATCTGTAACCGCAATGGACCAAGGAGTAATCAATTGGTCTGAGATTGTAAAGAATCAGACAGTGTACCAAGTAGAACCTGGAAATACCGTCAATGTCACTGTAACCGATGCTAAATTATGGCACCTAGTCATTCTACACAATAGCGCAGATGAACTTGATGATGTAATAGAAGTTAGAATATTGAATGATTACGGTGAAGATCAAATGTGGAAAGCCATAGCACTATCATTGCCATCTATGTGGATGACTGGCTTCGTCATTCATAGATTAAAGAGGTTGAAGCAAGCTGGCCGTTCATTGATTGATTCTACTCCATCCCATTTGTGGGAGGAAGAGTGAATGGATGAAGACTTCACGATAGATCCTGAAATAAGGAATCTGTTCAAGCAAATTTCAAATCATATCCGGAGTCGAATGAAACTTATTGTTGCCTTATTCATAATAGGAATAGCAATCGGAATACCAATCTCTCACAGAGTTGTTGATTGGCTGCTAGAGGTAGGATTAGTTCCAGAAGGTGTGAATATCATCATCCTAACTCCAGTTGAATTCATTATGCTACAAGTGCGAGTCGGAGCGTGGCTAGGTGCAGGATTAGCAGTATTGGCATTAATTGTTGATGGAGCCTGGAAAAGTGGACTCGCTAAGAAGAGCCCCAGACCTGCATTTAGTGTCATTGTTGCAGTGGTCTTTGCGACAATCCTAGCCACGGCTGGCCTCATTTACTCATGGTATCTTCTAACTCCAATGCTATTGGATTATTTAGCAACAGATGCACAATCTGCAGGCTTATCCACGGAGTGGCGATTATCATCATTTATTGGTTTCATAATCAGTCTTTGCTTAGCATGCGTGATTGGATTCCAGGCTCCATTAATCACTATGCTATCTCTCCAATCAGGAGCAGTAGACCGTGCGACATTGCTGGCATATCGCCGGCACATTTGGTTCACAACTTTTGTTTTAGGAGCGGCATTCTCTCCACCTGACCCATTGTCTTTATTTTTGGTATCTCTACCAATAATTCTGCTTTTTGAAGCCGCTTTGATATGGGACTATCTCATGGGCGGAAGCAAGGGTGTAAATGCTTAATTGGAGCACAAATTTTCCCCGGAGAAGGACGATTTTCTGTCCCATGAGAGTCGCCTCCAATCGAAATCGGTAATCCTTGTTGCATCAATTCCCAACGATAAGAATCAGGGTGTGAATTATGAACTGCTTCAATACAATCTACGCCTAATCGTAAAAGAGTAGGGACTAGAACATCAATTTCAATTCCATAGTAATATGGATGAGCCAATGATGTAAAACCTCCTGACTGATGTACCATTTCAACCGCTTCAGAAATCGTAGGAAGTGGTCTTTCTCTGAATGCTGGACCGCCATTTCCAATCCAATTATCGAACGCCTCTGAAAAAGACTCAACTATGCCATGTTCCATCATTGCTCTGGCTAAATGGGGTCTACCAAGAGCACCTTCTGCAAATTTTTCAACATCTGTTAATGGAATTTCATGCCCCATTTCTGCGAGTGCTTTCAACATCAATTTCATTCGTGGAACTCGTGCTTCTTTCAAACTCAACAACCAATCACTGAACTCTTGTGATGCTCCTTCTGGGAAGTAGGCAAGTAGGTGCCAAGATGAAGGATTTTGGGTATTACTTTCAAGTTCAACTTCACAAGTAATCTCTACCCCAGGGATGAAACGCATTCCCAACTTTTCACAAGCCTCACTAGCTTCTTGCCAACCTGTGTTAGTATCATGATCCGTTAAGGACCAGACCTTTACTCCAGAATTAAACGCTCTTTCAGCCATTTCAGTTGGAGAAAATAATCCATCACTGTGCCACGAATGGCAATGCAAATCCACAGATTCTGTCCACATACTAACAACTCAGAAATCCGGCAATTCTGGTAAGTCTAAGGGCGGAGGGGCGGCAGAAGATTCGTCTTCATCCAGTAAATCATCTAAGTCCGGCATTGCTGGTAAGTCTGCCATTGGCGGTACATCTGGTAATTCGAGCGGGGCTATTTCTGGCAAAGGAATAGAAGCAACCCCTTCGGTTTGGAATCCTCTAGAGTCAAACTGGCTGGCATTTACTTCAGTCTGGTCAACATCATTATTGGAAACAGCAGCAGCTGAAGATTTACCAATTTCACCTTGAGATAGAGCGCTAATGGCGTTAGTGACAGCAGATTCATTTTGTGTCACTTGAGCACCGATAATCGACTCGATTACCGCTGCAGTATTCGGATTAACTGAATCTTCAACACCATCTAAACTTACCATTGTGGGCAAATCTTCCATCGCTTCATACTGTGCTGAAGAAGAACCGTGTTCATGTACAACAGGAATTTCGTGTTCTCTTCGAGCCCACCAAGAAAGGGCTAAACAAAGTGGAATAATTACGAGCAATACTGTTTCGACATTACCCCAACCCCTTGGAGTACCAAAAGGAAGAAACAAAGAGAATAGCAAAGCGATGAATGATAGTAATGCACCGGTATTCGCAGCAAAGGCGATGTTCGGGTGCCTCGGGTCCATGACAATGTCTAGGGGTTGTAACTCAAGAATGTTGGGCTTCCGCGGAAGTGACTGTATTTGCCATAAGCATTGCAACAGTCATCGGACCTACACCGCCGGGAACCGGGGAAAGCAGAGATGCCACTTCCGCTACTTCTGGGTGCACATCTCCAGCCAATCTCCAGCCTCTTTCTCGGCTAGAATCATCAACTCGATTTATTCCAACATCGACGACAATAGCACCTGGCTTAACCCAATCTTTCTTGACCATTTCAGGCCTACCTACTGCTGCAATAACAATGTCAGCAGACAAACATTCAGCCTGAGCGTCGACAGTTCTCGAATGAACAATTGTAACAGTAGCATCAGCACCTTTTGAAGCTAATAACAAGGCTTGAGGCATTCCAACATTGAAAGAACGCCCAATCACTACAGCCTTTTTACCGGTCATATCTACCTTGGCCCAACGTAACATTTCCATGACGCCAGCAGGGGTGCAAGGAATCATTCCATCGAGGCGCCCTTGTACAATTCTTCCAAGATTTTGAGGGTGGAAACCATCAACATCTTTGCTTGGGTCAATCAAATCTGTAAGTGATTCTTCATCCATGTGTGAAGGCAGAGGAGATTGAATCAGTATCCCGTGAAGAGAGTTGTCTTCATTCAAAGAAATGATTGCTTTTTCAACTTCTTCTTGTGAAGTGTCAGCAGGCATTTCAATATGGGTAGATTTGATTCCTAATCTTTCACATGAACGAATTTTGTTTCTCACATATACGTGCGACGCAGGATCATCCCCCACGATTAACACCGCCAAATGTGGTTGAACTTTGCAATTAGAAATACGGATTTTCAGCCTCTCTTCGAGGTCGGCTGCACAGGATTTTCCATCCAGTCTAACCGCAGGCATGATTTAATCCAGATGAATGATGGTGATGAGGCTTGTGTATTCAAGGAATCATTCTTCTTCACTAGACCACAACAATTTCCCACATGCTTGACAAGTATATTCTGATGGCCTAGGCCCATCAACAGTCTCTAAATTACCACAGGGCCCACATAGAATTGTGGACTTTATTGGTTCATCAATAGTGACATCAACTCGATACATGAATCTTCCAGCATCTGGCAATCTTTCCATCGATGGCTTCCACTCAGCCACTGCTTCGGGGCTCATACCCATCTGGCTTGGAACAGACATTCCAATTATGAAGCAAACAATTCCACTGATTCCTACTACTCCACCCATTGCAATATTCACGCCTAGTGAAAATAATGCTCCAAAAACAATCAAGACTATTCCCGAAATAAGGAAATTTTCTCGGCGGTTTTTCATAAGATCAACTCAAAGCCTTACTCAATGCTTCAGCGACTTTGGGAACTTCATCCAAAGGTAAAGCACACAGCCCGATTCTAACTCCTCCAGTTAGCGGTACTAGGAACACGCCATTCTCTGCGCATTTGTGAGCAATATCGCTAGGGTCATCAGCCTCTAGCCAAGCAAAAAATCCGTCCATGGTCGGATTTAGAGGTACACCAAGTTTTTCGCATTCAGAAATCAGTGTATTTCTTCTATCATCAAGCAACTTCTTCAAGCGATCTCTTTCTTTAGCCCATGCTTGGCCACCCTCTTCTGATGAGTGCATTTCACTCACACAATATTGCGAAACTCTAGGAGTGGCACTCCATGTTTGTCTAGCGGTTACGCACATGACAGTATCCAGTCTGTCGGTAACTTCTTTCTCAGGATGCATACTAACTAAGGCACCTGTCCTCAAACCGTAGATTGTATGAGATTTCGAAAGAGAAATCGCAACACAAATCAGCAAGTTTTCCGGCCAAAGCATCCCATTCTCAATTGATTCGAGGATTGTGTCAGCCCATGCGTGAGTCTCATCAGCATACAAACTGTAAGCAGAATCCAGAAGTAGAGTATGTCCAACATCGGGATTTTTCAAGGCTGAATCTACAAATGACTCGAGACATGCAAAGCGTCCTTCAGGAGTCATTGACAAACCGGTAGGATTGTGTGCGGGATCGTTCAACCATACCATTACCTTGTCTTGCGAGGAGCATAGTTGCTCCAATTTTTCTTCAAACTCTCCCCTAGCAAAGTAAGGGTGGACTTCATTTCCACTTGGGGGAATTAAGGGCCAGGTTTCAAACTCAAGACCATTGTTTTGCAAAAATCCTTTGTATGGTCCCCAGTGTCTGTCTCTTAGAAGTGCTGATTGACCTTTGCTAAGGAAATTATTCGCAGCAAGATACAGTGCACCACTGCCTCCTGGACTGGCTGTTGATGCGAAGTTAAATCCTAAATTCTCAAGTTGTTCACGAGCATCACCAAATGCCAATGTCTTGGTCAAATCCAAGAATGAAGGAAGGCCTGCGAGTGGAGCATAGGCCGAAATTTCCTGCTCTGGGGCTTTTCTAACAGCAGAATCTACAACTTTGTTAATTGCAAGGTTACCATTATCTTCGAGCAGGGCACCGATTGTACCGTTTACAGCAGGCTTACCTGCTGCCTTAGCTTCTTGGAACTTAGCCCACCAACTGAAGATTGTGTCATTTCCATGTTTTTCAATGCCGGCAGCATTGAGGAAATTATCTCCAGCCATGCTTCCCCCAACCAGTTAGAGGCTATTGTACTGCCGACGCATTCATCAAGGGAATTCCGCTCGGCCGATACATCGCCAACGTAGCATAGCTGGTAGTGCTTCGGATTTGTAATCCGACGGTCGGGGGTTCGAGTCCCTCCGTTGGCTCCTTAACCATAGACCGCAGTAATGCTATTTCTGTATCCAACCAATCTAAAAAATGTGGAAAATTCTAGATTTATATCTAATCCGCCAAGGCATTCAAGACCTATTCGCTACAGGGAGTAACATGGCGGAGTTGACTAACCCCGAGAGGAGGATGCTTCGCGCCATGCGTCAGAGAGAAGGAAACTGGACTCTGGAAGAAATTCTAGAGGCGTGTGACTGGGATGATCAAGCGGTTGCTGTAGCAGCTGGGCATGGACTTTCAAATCAGGGTCATGTTAAGATTAGTGAAACTAGTGAAACTGGCGTAATACTAGGTGTTGAAGGACAAAAGGCCAAGGAATTTGGTTTGCTTGAAGCAAGACTCTGGGATTTCATATCTTCAAATAAAGATGCAAGCATGAAAGATTTGTCTGCAAATTTCGAAAGGCATGAAGCCGGCCCTGGTGTAGGATTGTTGAAGGGCCTTGGCGTTACACTTGATTCTGGTAAATTTTCTTGTGAAAACCCTGACAATGTGTCAAAACAAATTGCTGATAGGGAGAAATTTATCCAATCACCAACAATCGATAGCCCCCTAATCGAGCACTTCAAGGGACGTAAGAATCTAATTGAGATTGTTGAAGCGGTTACTCGTACATGGAAGATTACCTCAACTGGAATGCAAGTTCCTTCTTCCGAATTAGAAGAAGTTGTAAAAATAGCAGAGATTACTCCTGAGTTACTGCAAAGTGATAACTGGAAAAATGCTGAATTTAGACCATATGATGTATCTCTGGAAGCATCGATGCCAAGATCTGGTAGAAGCCACCCGATGCAAGCATTAATCGAAAGAATCCGCTCGATTTTCTTGGAGATGGGTTTTTCAGAATTGGTAGATGATTATGTTCAAACTGCAGGGTGGAATATGGATGCGCTATTCATCCCCCAAGACCATCCTGCCAGAGAGATGCAAGATACATTCTATCTCGACAATCCTAAACAGATTGATTTGGATTCGAAATTGTTAGCAGATTGGAAAGCAATCCACGAACATGGAGGGGATACTGAATCAACCGGCTGGGGAGGTGAATTCGACCCTGAAATCTCACAAAAGGGATTGCTACGAACTCACACCACGGTGAATACAATCCAATATCTAGCCAATAATCCTGAAAAATCGTGTAGAGTATTCGCTATTGACCGCGTATTTAGGAAGGAAAGTATAGACAAAACTCACCTACCAGAATTTCACCAAATTGAAGGAATAATAATGGAGCCTGGTGCCAATCTAGGAATGTTGGTTACAACCCTGAAAACATTCTACGAAAAAATGGGTTATCCCGAAGTTCGAGTTCGTCCAGCATACTTCCCTTACACTGATCCTTCACTAGAAGTCGAAGTCAAGTGGCGAGGAAAATGGCTGGAACTTGGCGGTGCTGGAATATTCAGGCCGGAAGTTACAGAGCCTTTAGGAATCAAAGATCCAGTATGTGCATGGGGTATGGGATTAGAGAGATTAGCAATGCTGGTGTTGGGATTAGATGATATTAGACAACTGTACATTTCTGATTTGGAGTGGCTGAGAAATCAACCGATATTGTGATTCAAATGGACATTAATTCAATCAATGACCATAGCCCTTGGTGGGCAAGAGCGTTTGCAATATTTTTGGGATTCATGCTACTAGCAACTGTAGCCAACTTCTTCTATCTCGAAATTTTTGGAATCAATGGAATCAATCATTACACTTTTGAAGATAAACCGAAAGACCCTGGAGAATATCCTGCAAATGGAACTGAAGAAGAGCAAAGAAATTACAACAATTCTTTGAGAGAATGGGATGATTACCAGAGTTACATGGAAATGATGGATGAATTAGAGGATTCATACGTAACTGAGATTTCACAGATTTTTGCAGTATTAACAATCCTAATCGGTGTCCCAACAATCGCTATGTTTTGGACGCAAAACGAAAAAATGTTGCACTTTGGACTAGCATTTGGAGCGATATCGGTTATTGGAGAAGTTTGGAAAGCCTACATTTCTTCTGAAATTGTTGCAAAATTCATGGAATCTGCGGGTGGTGGAGACTATGCGTGGATAGCCAAAACTTCTATTTTTACATCCGGTATGTGTGGAATCTTCTACATTGCCTTGGCTATTGTTTTACACAACATGTACCATTCACTAAACGAGATACCAGAAAGCGGATTCCATCTAAATGTTGATACGCCTCCAACTGAAGGATTGAATCATGGAGATAATGACATCCAACACTGAGACCATCCCCGGTTTCAAAATTACTAAGTCGCTAGGAGTTGCAACCGGCTCAACAGTTAGAGCCAAGCATATTGGAAAAGACATCCTAGCTGGTTTGAAGAATATTGTCGGTGGAGAGCTGAAAGCATACACTGAATTATTGATGGAAGCACGTACAGAAGCACTAGGACGTATGATGATGGATGGAGCCCAGCGTGGTGCAAATGCAGTAGTGAATGTTAGATTCGCAACCAGTAGCGTGGCTGGCGGTGCTGCTGAATTATTCGCATATGGAACTGCAGTTATTGTAGAACAAGAGTGATAGCATGTACGAAGTTGATGGAACGGGAGCATTACTTGTATTGTTCTTGATCGTACTTGTGAGTATTTTTGCGTTGTTTTTCCCGCTTGCATTCATTTACTCAATGCTTTTTGGAGGGCTTCATCAATCGAGTCATCAGAAAAAATTGCTTGTTAGAGAGAAAAGAGTCGCACAACTTGTCGGAGGAGATAATGTTCACACTTTATCTCGGCCAATCAATCTAGAAAAAATTTCACAGTGTGGATTGGTAATGACAAACATTACCGTAGCTCCTTCTTGGTGGCAATTGTTCATCGGTCAAATTAAATCTATTTTTGGTGGCCAGATTCAATCCTACGACAAAGTCCTAACTTATGGAAGAGCAGAGGTTATGCAACGTTTGAGAGAACAAGCCCTAGGTGAAGGCTGGAGCGAAGTTATCAATGTTCGAGTTGAAACTTCTATGGTCATGAATAAAGTAAAAGGCGGACAACAAAACAAACTCGGAACCCTCGAATTCGTTGCTTATGGAACCGGAATCCGGTGAATTCTGTATAATACATAGGGAGTTCTTTAGGTCTGAAGCCTTGAGAATCAATCATGAGAAGGACAAGGGTAGTGGCCACAATCGGCCCAGCTTCTTGGGACCCTGTTACACTGCAGTCGGTTTTCGATGCTGGAGCAGATGTATTTAGGCTAAATTATTCTCACGGAGAGCCAGAACAGAAAACTGAGTTGTACGAGAGAATTCGTTCAATGGAAACCGAAACCCGCAAGACATGCATTTTAGCAGATTTACCCGGGCCTAAATTACGCCTTGGTGAATTTAGTGGAGTTAGACTTCTGAACAATGGTGACAATATCAGATTTCTATGTGGTAAAAAGGTGCATGATGGTGATGAACTCCCAGTCGAATACGATGGTTTATCTTCGGAACTCAGCCCTGGAGACTCGGTTTTAATCGCTGATGGTTTAATCCGATTATCGGTAGTCAAGACCGGTGGCGAGAGAGGTTCATTTGTTGATTGCCTAGTAGAAGACGGAGGTCCCGTAACTAGCAGAAAAGGGATCAATTTGCCAGGGACAACAATCGATTTACCTGCCATTGGCGAGAAAGACAAATTGGCTCTTGACCATGCGCTAAAGACAGGAGCAGATTGGATAGCAGTATCTTATGTTCGTAGTGCTGAAGACTTGCGACCTGCAAAAGATGCTGTCAAGGCCGCAGGCTTGCATACTCCAATAATTGCAAAAATAGAACACCCTGCTGCTCTAAAAAATCTTCATTCAATTTTAGATATAGCAGATGCGGTGATGGTTGCTCGAGGAGATTTAGGGGTTGAAATTCCTCTGGAAAGAGTACCACTAGCGCAGCAGATGATTATCGATGCCGGATTGATGCGCGGGATGGTAGTCATAGTTGCTACACAGATGCTTGAATCTATGACACTCAATCCTAGGCCAACTCGTGCTGAAGTAAGTGATGTTTCAACTGCGATTAGACAGGGTAGTACTGCTGTGATGCTTTCAGGTGAAACCGCATCTGGTAACCATCCGGTTGCTGCTGTAGAAACCATGACTAGAATAGCTACAGCCACAGAAGAAGGCTTGGATTCATCTGGTGGAACTCCGGGCGTTCTTTCCAAATTCCGTTCCACTAGAGCAGTTGCTCATGCAGGTGTTGAATTGGCCAGAGCATCTGGTGCTAAACATATCATCGTAGCAACTCAGCATGGTAACGCACCTAGACTTGTTACAGGTTACAGACCCGATGTGGTTGTTACTGCAGTTACAGACCGTATTCGTGCTGCACGTAGGATGAACTTGTTACCAGGGGTACAATCAGTGATTGTCGAGGAACATGAAAGGGGGTCACAAACGATGCAGAATGCTATACGAATGATTGCAGAAGAAGGTTCTATCAAGGCAGGCGACAGAATCGTTGCGATTTCAGGCTCTCCATTAGCAATGCGCGGAGCGACTAGTACCGTCAGATTGTATCGTATGGAAGCCGATGGCAGTATTTCTGGCACAGAGTGACTTTAGCGCATGATTTCCTGCGCAAGGTTCAATGCTGAATGGTCGTGTCGAGGGGTATGGGTCTTAAACCTCTGAATGCAATCCTTGTCGCTACGGGCTTAGTTTTGGTTTCTCTGAATTTGGCTTTGGCTTCTTATGCCACAGGACAAGTGCCAGCGGTAGTTGAAGAAGCTGTTGCGATGAAAGTTAAGGACGACATCTGTGAAAATACACTTTGTACCGAAGTAAGTGATGATTGGACTGAGTCTACCTCGCAAAGGGATTTTTATGCATGGCATATTACAAATGTTGACGATGTAATTTTGAATAATTCAGATCCTCAATACGAAAGAATTGGACCAGTAACCTACGATGTAACTCTGAAGAAAGAAGTTGATAATTACGACATTAAGAATGGACTTCTATCATACAAACAGTTGACCTCCTATTCGTGTTCTGAAGACACCCTTGTTCCATGTTCCACAGAAGTTAGTCAACTCAATATTGCATTTACTCCACAGGTAGTGGGAGCCACAGGAACTGCGATTAATGCAGTGATGGACATTACAAAAACTGGATTCGTTTCAGGAGTATTAGATATTCACTTGAAGCAAGTCACTGCTGCTCAAGCGGTTGCTGATGAAATCATGTATGAGCATATGGAAAATCTAGTCTTAGTTGAAGGTCCAGGAAGCATTTACATCATTGACACAGATATGTATAATTCTGCTGAATCTTATTTCCTAGAAGGTATGTTCGAAGCGTTCAACGATGCTTATGGAGATGCCTTCCTCGATGATGACACCAAGACTTACCTCGGCGAAGGTGGAGTTGACCCTCGATGGGTAGACGGAGTATGGAACGATGATGGTGATGGTATTCTTGAACCGGATGAAGAATGGTACTACAATGAAACTGGAGTTAGAGTCGGAGATTTGAATGAAAACGGAATAATAGATAACGAAACGAGCAGTTTCGTTTCTACCTTAAACCTAGATTACGCATTTTATGATGCAGTCGGGCCAGATGGCGAGAACCTATCTCTTGTCAATTACATGGGCCCCTTGGTTTATGCAGCTATGGGGGAGCCTGATTCCTTGGAATATATCCAAGAAAATCCTGAAGATTCCGTGACACTCGAGCGTGCAGAATTATGGGATTTCGCACACCCTACAGATCTAAATGTTACTCTCGCAAGAGATTGGACTCTGTATGGAGGAATGGGTGCATTGATGCTCGAATATGGAGCAGGTAATGATGACTACTTGACCGATTACTCTGAAGATGATGTAAATCTATCAGTAAGAGTAGAGCGCTTGTTTGGAATTGATTTGGATGATGAAGTTGCAGCCGATGTACTAACTATGGGGGATGGAACTGATGACCCAATGGGAATTCTAGCAGTTAGTGAATCCGGGACCTCGTTTGGACTATCTGAATTCCTTGAAATGGATAAGGATACTGCAATTTCTACATACGGAATAACCGGGAACCAACATCAAGTTTTGAAGGATTTTTGCAGCGATTGGATGGATAATATCGCCACTTTACCACTAATTTTAGTTGGTGGAGAGGGATATATTTCGGCATCACAATTCGTAAACCAAACATTTGGTTCAATCAATCCTATCGATGATAGTTACATGGAATACTCTCTCAATATTGGTGGAATGTGGGGTACTGGAACATATGGATTCCCCGAATCAGATCCAATCGACCTAACTCAAGAACAAAGTGCAGAAATGCTGTACGGTGATTGGGGACTAACTACAGCCAAGGGAGCTAGTATGTTCCTTTACGGTGAATTAAGCGGCAAAACCCTGCCTATCAATTACACAACTGAAGAATATGCAGATGCCAGAGAGTGGACAAATGAAACAGTTGCAGAAATTTACGGAATTGATGTGGAAGCAGCAGGCGCAGCAAAGTTACTGATGATGGAAGTAGTGTTCAAAAATTTCGTACCTGATTTCCTAATCGATTCCTTTGGAACCAGCAAGTATCTCACTCAATCGGTCAACAACTGGTTGCTAGGATGGCATGACCCAGTAAATGCATATCTCGACACTGGAGATTCAGAAAATATGACCGCGGGTTGGACAAGTCTTGAAGCAAATGAGACATTCTTCGGTTCTGCCGCCTATGTTGAAGGAGGTATATCCACAGGAGATCCATCTACAATCACGATTTGTACCGGTGAAGTTGATTCTTGTGATAAGGGTGAGACCGTCCAAGTCGGTGATAGTGAGTATGTCAGTTGGCGAAACATGTCTAAGCAACAGAAGACTTACGGTTTGATTACAGCAGAATTACAAGGCGAGACCACTGGTGGATTCATAACTGGAGAAGGTGATTTGATTGACTTATCAGGATACGGCACTGCTGATGTTAATTGTGAAAAAGAGAGTACACTGAAAGGGATTCCTGTAGACGTTTGTACTGCAAGTATGGACCCGCTAAACAGGCCGATACAAGCCAAACTCATCAACAGTGGTGAACTTCTAGACGCTATTCCTGGAGCATTGCCGGTTTTCTTTGGCAGTGATGTCGAAGTCAAAGTAGAGCAATTGAGTGGCGCCATCATCGGTGGACAATCGGAATCCACTTTCTGGCTAGATACCAGAAATATCACGGACCAAAAGACTGCTCCAGAACAATCCGATTTACAGGAAGTTTTCGTCATCAAAACATCTGCTGAACTCGATGATGAAACTGCTGAAACAATGGAATCTCAGATTGTAACAAACCAAGATTTCTTTGCATTCTTTACCAACTTTGACCATTGGGCTGACTATATTGCACTTAGCCTGTGGATTGTAGGTTTGTCATCACTGTTGATTGGTGCTGCATTAATTTTCAAGGGAGAACAAGATTCTGTTGGTGAATCAAAATGGCAAGATGAGCCAGAGGAGACTGAACTCACTGGTGATGTCGAAGATAGTCTTGAAGATTCTAGCGATGAACCTCAATCAAATGATTGAGACTGAATCGAAAACTATGTTGTCAATAGGATGGCATAAAATAGTCGGCTATACTAGTCGAAATTATGCAGCCCGCAGCCGTTAGCATACCGAATCAAGTATTGGTTCCACAAACAGAGCCCCAATTTAAAGACAAAGATGCGAAATCCATTAATGGATTCATTGGCTTATTCCTCCATTTGGTACTGAGTGTATTCAATTTAGGATTAACGGCCACCGGACCAGGCGCTCTTCTATTGATTATCACTGGCCCTATTTGGTTAGTGATGTGGAATTCATACGTGATTGTAAATCCAAATGAAGCAGTTGTAAATCAGTTCTTTGGAAAATACGTTTCAACATTAAAGACTGAAGGTTTCAGATTCTTCCTCAACCCACTTTACAGTAAATCCAAGATCTCGTTCAAGATTAACAACTTCGAATCTAGCAAGTTGAAAGTTAACGATGTTAACGCAAACCCAATCGATATTGCGGCAGTAGTTGTTTGGAAGGTTTATGATGCTGCAGAGGCTATGTTCGAAGTGGAAAATTACGGACATTATGTGCAAATCCAAAGTGAAGCCGCACTTCGTGAAATGGCAACTAAGTATCCTTACGATGCAATTGAAGAGAAAGACATCGGAGGAATTACTCTATCCAGTCACCAAGATGAGATTGCAAAACAATTGCAACAATCTGTTGAGGCCCGCCTAGCAAGAGCTGGTATCCAAGTATTGGAGGCTAGAATCTCTTACCTTGCATATTCTACAGAAATTGCACAAGCAATGCTACGCCGCCAACAGGCAAGTGCAGTGGTTGCGGCACGACGAGAGATCGTTGACGGTGCAGTCGGAATGGTCGAACTTGCTCTACAACAATTGAGTACAAAGGGAATCATCGAACTAGATGAAGATAAGAAAGCAACCATGGTTAGCAACCTGCTGGTAGTACTTTGTTCAGAGACGGACACTACTCCTGTAGTCAACACTGGTTCTCTAAACTAGTGAGGTGAAAATATGCACACAGCAGCAAAAGTATTACTCATTATAGGAACGATTGCAACCGTTATCGGCATTGTAGGTTTTGCATTAGGAGCTGGCCAAGTAGATGACTTGGAAGACAGTTGGAACACATTTGAATTTGAAGATGCCACTAATGGAACAATCATGATTGAAGATGTAGATGGAAAGGGAGATGCCGGGCTTACTTTTTGGGTCAAAGGTGTTTATGAAGACAAAGATGAAGATGGCACCTGGGATGTCTGCCAAAACACCGAGGTTACAATTACAGAAAGTCCTGATGTAAACAATTCTTGGGAGTGGGCTGGATTATTGGATGGTAATTTCTACTACGAAGTTCAAGCAAATCAGCAATGTGATGCAAATGACAGAAACACGAATTACGATCGAGACGGCAAGGGTCTAGTCAAAATTGGCCGTGCTTGCTGGGGATGTTATGAAGGAAATGTTTCATTTGAATCAAATCAAAGTGTCTGGGTAACCTATGATGAGAAGGTTGGTGAAAAATTGGGTGACGACATAGGAATAATGATTCTCGGATTCGTTGGCGGTTTCGGCAGCATTTGCTGTGGAGTTTTATTCTTGATAATTGGTGGAATCATGGCATTAACCATGAAGGATAACAAAGACCAGGGAATGATGTACATGCCACCTGCAGGCAATCAAATGCTCAGCGCCCAAACACCAGCGGTTACGCCAAATCAGACTCACATGTCTCAACCTGATTTCGGAAAACCCCCCCAAGGCGGACTGTAGGTGATTAGATGGAAATTCGACTAATAATCAATTTAGTAGTCTCAATAATGATTCTCCTATATGCCGGTTATTGCTGGGTAAATCAAGGCGTTCATGCCAAGGGAAAAGGATGGGTAACAAGAGAAGTTGCCCCCAAAACATTCTGGTTTTGCATGATTTTGTACATAGTTATGGCAATTGGAATATGGGCCAATACTTTCTTTATGCCAAGATGAATGAAACCATACATAATTTCAAGTATAATTTTCTTGACAACACTCCATGGGCGCTCAGAAGAATGTGATAGGGAATGACATCGGAGAGTGCTCATGCAAGCCTCTAACCGGCTGGTACCGTGATGGACATTGTAACACAGATGATTCGGACAGGGGCTCCCACACGGTATGCGCTATCGTTACCGAAGAATTTCTGCAATTTGCTAAATCTAAAGGCAATGATTTGATTACACCAGCGCCGCATTTTAACTTCCCTGGGCTGAAGCCAGGTGATTCATGGTGCGTGTGTGCGCGCACATGGCTTGACGCTTTGAATCATGGACAGGCATGTCCTATCGACTTAGAAGCAACCAATGTCAAGGCGCTGGAAATTATTCCTCTAGAATTACTTGAAGATCGAGCAGTTTGATTACTCACTCTCAGTATTCGCAAGATACTTCCTTGCATCTTGCTTTAGGAATGGAGTGTATAGCGCCGGTAATACGAACAAGCTAGAAACTAATGCAAGAATGATGGCTACCACGAATACCTGTCCGAATAATTGCAAAGGCACTAGAGAAGAGAAATTCAGAACTGAAAAACCACCTGCTGTTGTCAATGCTGCACCAAACATTGCTCGGCCAGTTGTAGCCACAGATTTGGTTGACCAAACTTCAGGGTCTGCACTCGGTGCATGTTCAACTTCTT
>CEQQ01144408.1_pt1 | contig 16114 bp, 14 predicted proteins | sample 531041 | NCBI WGS metagenome assembly CEQQ01 (sample SAMEA2621222, study PRJEB7988) | marine metagenome | biome: marine biome (ENVO:00000447); feature: deep chlorophyll maximum layer (ENVO:xxxxxxxx); material: "saline water (ENVO:00002010), including plankton (ENVO:xxxxxxxx)" | depth 150 m | reverse complement strand
TCTTCGTTGAGTCTTCGGTCACGCAGGGCAAGGGTGGATTAGTCCTTACTGGCCAACTCGGTGAGGTTATGAAGGAATCCGCGCGAGCTGCGTTAACCTATGCGAAACGTAATGCTCAACGTTTTGGCATAGGGCAAGACCTTCTCGACGAAAACGAACTTCACATTCATCTTCCTGCTGGAGCGGTTCCCAAAGAAGGGCCTAGCGCAGGTCTGGCCCTTGCTACTTCCTTAATAAGCGCTCTCACGGATGTTCCAGTCCGAAAAGACGTAGCAATGACTGGAGAAGTCACTCTCCGAGGCCGAGTCCTGCCTATCGGTGGTTTGAAAGAAAAGATTCTTGGGGCTAAACGAGCCGGGATCCGTCACATCCTCTATCCAGGGAAAAACCTCCCCGACATGAAGGATATTCCTAACCACCTTAAGAAAAGTCTACATTTGCATAATGTAGACCATCTTGACGAAGTCTTGGATTACGCACTAGTCGGTGGCCTAAAAGCATTAGAAAAAAATGCCAAGACGAAAAATAAAATATCTCGAAAAAAGCCCGAAAAGCCCCAAGCTCCAGCACAGGCCTAATAGTCAGCTTGCGGCCATAATGATGCTTGCCTCACCGGATGATAAGTATTCATACTTATTCCAGCAATCGCTTTCAGATGGGTGAGGTATCCTGAAGCCCATGATTACTCCACTCATCGCAGGTAACTGGAAAATGCAAAAATCTCCCAGCGAAGCCTTGGCTTGGCTAGAAGGGTTCATCGGCGACCTCACAAAAATTAACTATAGCCATGCCGATATCCTCCTTAACGTCCCTGCCACCCATATTGCATCCTTAGCAAAGTGTTTGGGGGAATCCCCAGTAACTTTAGGTGGACAGGACCTAAGCGAACATGACGAAGGTGCTTTCACAGGAGAAATATCGGGGTCAATGCTAAGAGATGCGGGTGCTACATTTGTTCTGGTAGGACACTCCGAACGGCGACAGTATCATCATGAAAATGACGAACTAGTAAACCGCAAAATACAAGCCGCACGCCGGCATGATTTAGTGCCAATACTATGTGTCGGAGAAACGAAATCCCAGCGTGATGAGGGTCACGCAATCCAAGTCGTATTGAAACAGTTGCGCACGGCGCTAAACGGGGTTGAATTGCGTCATCATGACGACTGTGCCATTGCTTATGAGCCGGTTTGGGCCATAGGCACAGGCCAAACCGCCACTGCAACTGATGCGCAAGAAATGCTATCTGTTATCCGCAACGACCTTAAAGGACTATTCCCTGACCTAGCAGACAAGATTAGATTGTTGTACGGAGGTAGCATGAATCCTGAAAATAGCCACGAGTTGCTTGATATGGACGACATTAATGGCGGCTTAATAGGAGGATCTAGTTTAGAACAAGAGTCACTATTAGCGATTATACGGTCAGCTAGATGACACTAATCACTGATATGTTCAAGGAGGTTCAAAAAGAGGGTGCAGAAGCTCTTCTAGTAACTAACCCTGCCAATATTCGTTATCTTTCTGGGTTCACCTCACCTGAAGACGCTATCGTGTTAATCCTCCCTCGTCGTGCTGTCTTAGTCACTGACGGGCGATACATTGCACAAGCTGCTGAGGAATCTAGCCTAGAAGTTAAAATTACTCGACCCTGGCTTGAGTGGGTAATAAAAGAGCTTGATGGAAAGACGCTTGCCATAGAATCTGAGCATATGGCAATTGCCACTTTTGATGAGTTAAGAACACATTTAGAAGTAGAACCTGTTCGCGTATCGGGCCTTATAGAGAAGCAACGCCTTAACAAAAATGACTCAGAGATAGAATTTTTAAAACAGGCAGCTGAGATTACTGATGCTGCCTTTTCACATATACTCGGGTTTATTGAACCTGGACGTCAGGAAATCGAAATCGCTTTAGAGCTTGAGAGTTTTATACGATTAGCAGGCGCCACGACAAGCTTCGAAATAATCGTAGCAAGTGGACCACGAACTGCCATGCCTCACGGCCTTGCATCCCAACGAGTTATGGAATCAGGAGAACTCGTAACTCTTGACTTTGGAGCTAAAGTATCAGGCTATCACGCAGACATGACTCGAACAGTTTCCCTAGGTAAACCATCAAACTCACACCGCGCTATTTACGAAGAGGTCTTGAAAACCCAGCTTGCGTCTTTAGAGGCAATCGCCTCAGGTGTCAGCTGCGCACATCTTGACCAATTAGCCCGGAGCCAATTCAGACAAGCAGGTCTTGCGGATCAGTTCTCACATAGCCTTGGACACGGCGTCGGCTTGGAGATCCACGAAGCTCCTTTCCTATCTGCAAACTCCTCTGACATGCTCGACTCCGGCATGGTGGTGACAGTTGAACCAGGCGTATATTTTCCTGGAGATGTAGGTGTGAGAATCGAAGACTTGGTAGCAATCACGAATTCTGGAGCAGAAATTTTGAGCAAAAGCGAGAAAAATCTTTTAGAGCTTTAATTGTTACTAACAGTACTGAAAAATTGCTTAGCCCCGTCAAGGATCCGTTCGACCTCACCCACAGTCTGAGCTTCACAATAGATTCTAAGTAGCGGTTCAGTTCCACTAGCCCTCACAAGCAACCAGGCCCCGCCCTCTAAATTTATTTTAATGCCATCTCGCCTTTCAACCGAATTGATTGCCCTCCCCAAAAACGAATTTGAGAGCTGACTGAGGCTAGACATAGCAAGATCTTTGTTTAAATTGGTGGTTAGTTTTAAATCCAGTCGATCATACGCGTGTACCCAGCCAACTTCACGTTGAATAGACTCAAAAATCTCATTAAGGGGAACGCCAGCTCTGCCAACAGCTTCGATCAGTAGAAGGCTATTAGCAATACCATCTCGTTCTGGAATGTGACCTGTCACCCCTATTCCACCAGACTCCTCCCCTCCTACCAAAACGTCTTCCTTAAGCATAGCCTCGGCAATATATTTAAACCCGACCCGGGTCTCTAATACGTCTAAACCCCGGGCATGCGCCAGAAGTTCTACCACTCTCGATACAGAAAAGGACTTCACTACCCTTCCAGTAGCGCCTCTACGAGCGAATAAGTCTACAAGCACAGAAAATATCTGATGGGAATTAAAGTAAGCTCCACCAGGAAGAACTAAGCCTAAACGGTCACTATCACCATCGGTAGCAGTGGCAAACATTATATTACGACTTGGCTCAATAGATAATTCAGTCGTAAGCGATACCAGATTAGTTGGAATAGGTTCTGGATTAACCCCGGAAAACATTGGATCGGGAGAGTTACGCCTACCAAGAATACGAATGTTTTCAAGACCCAGAAATTCGATGAACTCGGCAATCCATACCCCACCTGCCCCACCCATCGCATCATGAATCACAGTTCCATAAAGCGTCGAAATCACGTCTAAATCAACCAGTTGAGACAAGTGCCGAAAGTACGATTCTTTAATATCTAAATGTTCGAAGTATTGTTTTCCCTGTTCGCGACGGACATCTTCAGGACGAGTGGTTGTAACCCTCCTAGCAACATCTTGATAAACGTTATCCGTCGCAGTTCCACCATAAGCCCCTTTCAACTTGAAACCATTATAAGAAGGGGGATTGTGGGAGGCAGTTAGCATAACTCCTCCCCCAGCACCGTGTTGAACCACTGCAAAGGACAAAACAGGAGCTGGAATTGGACCATCCGAGATCAAAACTTCAAGACCATTAGTCGCCAATACTTCTGCAACTCGTTGAGCAAAGAGATGTCCATTAAAACGGGTGTCGTAACCTACAATTACGCGAGAAGCCCCGGACTCAACCAGGTGGTCTGCGTATCCCTGAGCTACACGACCAACATTGACAAAGGTAAACCGGTCACCAATAACGTCACGCCAACCGTCAGTACCAAATACCAATTCATCCATGCCCGAAAACTCCTTAACGACATTCTGCACTAATTTGACTGTAAAGCCAGTAATTTACCTAGGTGACTCTGCTAACAAGGATAAAATGGACTAATGTCGTGGGTTATTAAATACGGTGGTAATGCTATGACCAATATAACTATTAGGCGTCGGGTCGCTGGTGAAATAAAAATCTTAGCCGATCAAGGGAATAAGCCTTTGGTGGTCCATGGTGGCGGTCCATTCATTCATGCGGCCCTCGAGAAATCAGGCGTAGCCTCCAAACATATTAGAGGGCTCCGGATTACCTCGCCTGATAGCTTAGAGATAATTGAAAGCGTCCTGACCCTCCTAGGCAAAGACCTCGCCAAAGATATTGGGGGTGCTATAGGCCTTACTGGTAAAGATGCAGGGATATTACTAGCCGAACGATTCGATAAGCAGTTGGGTGAAGTAGGAAAAATAACTTCTGTCAAGACTACTGTACTTGAAACATTGATCAACGATGGATTCGTCCCTGTGCTGGCCTGCCTTGCCTTAGACTCCCACGGAAACCTACTAAACGTAAACGCAGACGAAGTTGCGGGAGCCGTAGCTGGTGCACTTTCATCGCCTATAATCTTTCTTACGAATGTACCTGGAGTGCTTGAAGACCCGTCAAATAATAATTCGGTTCTCCCCCATCTCACACAACGCACAATTAAGAAGCTAGTTCAGCAAGGCATAATAGCAGGTGGGATGATCCCGAAGGTAGAAGCTGCTTTACATGCCCTAAAGAAAGGGGCGGCTTCTGCTGTGATAGCTGATGGACGCGAAGAAGGAGTATTAGATGACGTCATTCAAGGGAAAATCGGTACGGTGGTGACACTCAATTGAAACTGTTGATTACTCCTACGCAAAAAGTTCAGTTAATTTTGAACTCTCGTAAAAGCGTGAGGCCACCTCCCCCAAGTCAAGGCAAAAGGTTTGAGTAGCGTTAAACAAGTTTTGGTAAATCGGGTAAAGCTACATTGGGCCATCTTCTCAGTTGGCTGGGTATTAGCGTCACCAATTTTCGCGAGCGAAGTAATCGTTTCTCCTGGCGATACCCTCTGGTCTCTGGCTAAAAGCCACGGTATCACAGTCAGCCTATTGAAAACTTTTAATAGGCTGGAATCAGATGAAATTATTGTCGGAATGGTGCTGGAACTTCCTATACCGGAAGGGTTGACAACAGAAAATGACTTTGGAGAAGAGACAAACGAAGGGGCTTTCGATCAAAGCACTCCCGTCTCCGTCATCACAAAAGATATCGTTTTATCCTTATATCGGGTCAACCGTGGAGACAACCTCTTAGGAATTGCTATAAGTCATGGTACAGAGGTAGAAATCTTAAAAACCCTAAACGGATTAAGCTCTGATATTGTCCAGGCTGGAGTCATCCTTATATTGCCAAAAAATATCCAGACAGTAGCCCAAACGGTAAATGATTCTCCTCATCAAGAATCTTTTTCCCCTGAATCAGGATTAGGCCCAGTGCATGCCAGTCCAGTAACTAGCGAAACAAATGTATTGGATCTCGAAACTACGCTTTCGGAAACTGGCCTAATAAATTCTAATCAACCAAATTCACCAAGCACGCTAACCTATTTCGTTAGACACGGAGATACGCTCTCCGATATTGCAAATTTCCATGGAACTACCGTTGAACATCTCGTTACTGTTAACAAATTACAATCAGATCTAATAAAACCAGGGACCATGCTCAACCTCGATCACCCACTAACAAAACATCGAGTTCAACCTGGAGAAAACTTATCTGATATCGCAAAGGCATACGGCACTGACTTAGATCTGTTACTTAAAATCAACCGTTTAGACCTGGACATCGTTAACCCCGACACCGTTCTCATAATCCCTTCCCCAATCCGCAAATCACATACTCATACCGTGATTAAAGGTGACACCCTTTACGACATTGCTATGGTGCACTCGATATCAATAGAAGATTTAATTGACTTTAATAACCTCGATGGGAATGTAATCCATCCTGACCAAGTATTGATCTTATCTTCAACTCAACCGCGTACGAAAGATTATCTTGAAGTTACAGTAAATGCTGGAGACACCGTCTGGGAAATTGCTCAGACCTATAACAGTACAGTGTCTGCTATAGCCATAACTAACGATCTGACCGACACGGCCCGAATCCGTCCCGGTGATATCTTGAAAATTCCTGGGACTTCAACGAGCATGTTAAGCTCCAAAGCTACCTCTAACCAACAAACACTCATAGCTCAAAGAGGAGACACTTTAAGCGAAATCGCTCAACGATTCAATACTACAGTGGCGGCACTTATCTCTACTAACAATTTAACAAGCGATCAAATAGTTATTGGCCAGATCATCAAAATCTTTCCTGGCGAGGACTTTCTTTCGCCTCGAACAACAGGTAACGCCGTAGATTCACCGGGTAACACCAGCCTCGTATGGCCACTTATCGGACCAATAACCTCCCGATTCGGCTACCGTCAATTGAGATTAACCGGAACTAACTGGCATAGCGGCCTTGATATTGATGGCGTAACAGGAGATCCCATTCGAGCTGCAGCGGCTGGAGTGGTCAGCTACAGTGGCTGGAAGGGCGGGTACGGCAACCTAGTGATAGTTAAAGCCGGCGATACCGAATACTATTATGCTCATGCCTCCACTTTGCACGTATCGGAGGGAGAATTTATACAGACTGGCCAACTACTGGCACGAGTTGGAGCAACGGGCAGAACAACCGGCTCGCATCTCCACTTTGAGGTCCGTATAAGCGGTACCCCAGTCGATCCCCTTAGTTTATTGAAAGTTACTGCAGCTAGGTAATATCTAACTTAGGGCCCAATAATGCCTCTTATATGACCTAATTAACTTAGTAACGGCTTAGACACGCTATTGCCTGGAGAAATTTCTTACCCCCGTAACCTCCCCAGGTAGGCTAGCATCAAACCGATCGTATGAGATCCTCTTCGCCCGGACAACTTAACCAAAAGCTTGCTATGATCACTCAGAAAAGGTGTGGCAAATGCGCTTGATAGTCATCGGGGATATTCACGCACAGTTCGGAAAATTCTGGCAAATTATGACCGAAGCCAACCTTTGCGATCAACATCACCAGCCATCCAAATTAATTGTCGAAGAGGATGTCCAACTCGTACTACTGGGAGATCTAGTCCACGCAAAAAGTAGAGAACGTTACAGTGAACTTACTAAACTCAACTCCTACGATGAATTTAATCCTCAGCACCTGCGTAAAGCAGAAGTTACACAAGAACACTTCCTTCACGAAGTGAAGGGCTTTCAAGAAGCTATTCCTGAAGGAAAAATGACTATCCTTATGGGAAATCACGATTTTAATGCAGTCAACTTACAACAAGGACCTTTGAGGACAGATGATGTGTCGCACCTTGAATGGAAGGGTTCGTCAGGAAGTGTATTAGAACCTTGCCTTCTGGACTGGATCGCCACCTGGCCTGTAGAGTTAATAATAAAGGGCCTTCATCTTGCTCACGTAGGACCTAATGTGCAACACAACACATACGACGATGGTTTCTATGTTGAAAATCGCCGCCGGTGGATTTATGACGACCAAGATTACTTGAAAGACACCCCTTACGAACTTGGAGTTTATGGGCATACACCAGTACGAGGTGGAGTTAACATTGCGTCCCAAGGAAAAGCTATTCTCCTTGATTCAAACGGCTTCCAAGACGAGTACAGCTGGCTAGAAATAGAAATACATCAGAACCAATATCGCCTTCGAATGCGAGGTTTATTTTTTGACGAATGGGTACCTAGCCACTAATATAGGCAAAAACTTAAAATTCGCCTAGCGCACTATCAATTCACTGTAAGTTGGCGTTAAAACTACCCAGGTCTTCAACGACCTAAGATCAATAAGCTCTCCATTAGCAGCCACAAATTGGATGCCTATGCCGTCCTGTTTATACCAGTAGCCTAATATCTTCACTCCACGTAAAAAAAGAGATGCTCGGTAGCGAGTATTATTAAGCGGTATATCTAATCTACCCTCAAGATCGCCCGATCTTCTGGTAGCCGTAATTTCTCCTACTAGAACAGCCTCCACCAATACTGGTTCACCAGTTGAGTCCACTGCCTTCTGGCCATTGCGCAACCAACGATACTGGTTCTCGCTTTTTAGATAATCAAAAGCACTTGTGTAATCGCTGCTGAATAGTATCTCTATCCCATTAGCTATCGGCGTATCGTCGCTCGGCAAATATTTAGAAACGTTAATCACTTGAAAGCGCTCGAGCCCTAACTCCTTGATAGCTGTCCTTAGTTCTCCGCCAAAAGAATATAGATTATAAGGAGCCTCACGCCCCCTCTCTCGGACAAACAGATCACCCCGGTCTTGTGCATTAATCGTCCGAATACCACTATCACCTTTAGCTATTGCCATTAATACATCAGGAGACCCACCGGCATGAATCAGAATTCCGCGCATCGAAGTAGCTAGATTCAGAAAATAATCGCGTGCACTGCGAATTGGCCCAACTTTATAGGGCTCCACTTTTTCATATATAGTCATTAGCCTTGTCAAACCACCCTCAACTGGTATCTCTACTACTTGACCAGCCTCAACTAGCCCAGATTGGGGATAGCCGCCCACATTGTCAAGCAATGCAATCAGGGGACGTTTATGAACCTCCGCGGAATTATTTCCGGAAAGCATCTTAGAAGATCTGTCCGCCGCATCCATAAAGTCGGAACTAGCAACCGCGCCTGGGTCATCTGGTGCTGCATCTGGGCCTAAAGTTACCTGCACAGATTGCGAGGAATCGGTCTCCCCCACCTGGTGATCAATTTGTTTTTCCCCTAGAGGCATTTTTGTTTCAGGAGGTTTATCGTTAACCTCAATCCCACTAATCTCGGTAAGCTGCGGGGACCCGTCAACGTGTGGGACAATATTTACGTCTCGATTACTTTGCACAGAAACATTAAAATAAGGCTCCGGAATATTTTTTTTGATTGACACATCTAACTGAATATTTGGGTTACCAACAGCTATAGTTTCAGTAATAACAGGAGTAACTTCTGGATTTGGCACGACGATTTTTGAAAAAGTGCCAGTGTTAACTTCAGGCTGCGGAATAGAAAGTTGATCCAAAATGATACTAGTCAATTCAGGTAGAGGTACATTGCGTACACCAGGTAATTCAACGGTGGGACTAGACGATGCAATGATCTCTTCAGGGGTAACAAGAGTTCCAACCTGTGGGATCGGCACCTCGATAGGATTAGAAGTAACGACTTTTAATTCAGGGGTTAGGATTTCCTGATCAGTTAGCACCTTTTCATTTAGTAAGACAAGAGTCGGCGATATAGCAATCACTTGTGATTTAGGTACCTGTTCCATCAAGACTGGTATTGGAATATTGATAAGTTCTTTAGAAACCATCTCAGCCAGTTCTTCAGATTCGATTTCTGGAAGTGTAGTTGTGGAAATACTATCTCTGGGAAGATCGAAAGGTAATGGCTCCAATTGACGTGATCCGTCCATGAAAGTTAGTGAATCCGAAGTATCTCCTCTAGTACTGGTCACGACTTCCTCTTCAATGAGACTGTCAGTCGTTTCTCTTCCGCCCCCAACTGGCACTCCTCTAACACTAGGGTTGAATGCCGATTCTGAATTAGCGGTTGTAGGTTCGAGCTCTGAAATTATCCTAGTTTCAAGTATAGGCACTTCGGAAACAACTACCTGGGGCGAGCTAGGCTTCTCAGGCAAAGAATCTGCCTGGGGGACATCTACCTGAGACGCTGCTTGATCAGGCACTCCTACCTCAACAACAATCAACCTCTCAACCGGTGTCTCTTTAGGAATTGTTATCCATATTCCTAGACCCAACACCAACAATAAATGTAGTGTTATCGATAGGAGTATGGCTCTGCGGCGATCAGGATCCGACCATAATGATTGGGTTCCCATAAAGCTGCTCAACCACCGGTGGCAATTGCGATTCGCTCTGCACCAGAGCGCTTAATTAGATCCATCACACGAACAACAAACCCGTGCGGAACTTCGCGATCAGCTCGAAGAATTACGACTGACGCTTCAAGAATTGCCATCTGGGATTTAAGGGCTTTGACAAGATCCTCTTCCTCGATGGAAGAATCTCCTAAAAAAACCTGCTGCATTTTGTTGATAGTTACTGTCGGTAACTCCGCTGTCTGAGACAAGGAATTCTGAGATTGAGGAAGATCTACGGGCAATCCAGCCTCAAAAGTTATGAAGGTAGTAGAAACCATAAAGAAGATAACTAATAAAAAAACCACGTCAATCATTGGAGTAAGGTCGAGTCCAGCGCTAACTCGCGACAATTGTCGCCCACTCCGAGTCCTCATAGGGGATTCGTTAATGCTGAAGACTCGTTTTCATTGGTATCAGCATCTTTGTGTTCTGCCCGTTTAATCGCTGCTACCTGCACAACATTCCCCATAAGCTCCTCACGCCGCCGGTCAATCTCGAGAAGAATACGATCGACCTTGTTAGCTAGATAATTTTGTCCGATGACGGCAGGAATCGCAACAATTAGACCCGCAGCTGTTGTAACCAAAGCCTGGCCGATTCCATCAGCTAGGACCATAGGGTTGCCAGTACCTTGGTTGGATATCTCGGCAAAAGCAATAATCATCCCAGTCACCGTACCTAGCAATCCTAGAAGTGGAGCAACCTGTGCAATAGTTGCTAGCGGTCTAAGTCCACGGGTTAGGCTTTGCTCTTCCTCTAGTGATGCTTCTTGGAAGGCTGCCTCCACTGCTGATCTTCCATAAGGGAGCCTGTTAAGGGCCGCCTTTAAAACTCGAGCAACCGGACCTCCATGCGCATCACAAACCGAAAGAGCCTTTTCAAGATCTCTTTCTTGCACTGCCCGATTAACTTTGGCCATCAGGACGTCAGCCGCAAGTCTCTCCTTAGATAATTTAAGAAATCTAGCGAAAAACAAATATGTCCCATATAGCGATATAAGAAGAATAGCAACTAAGACAGGGCCTCCACTGAGCAAAAGTTTCATGCCGAGCCTCCTCCTTTATCTGTATCCATTCAGGCCATCCTATTGGGCATGGGTTAAAACCTGATGAATTAATCCACGTGCTAAAAGCATTACACGACACATAAATTTAGTTTCAGATTTACATCCACTTATCGGTACTTAACCTCAATGTCAAATCCACTATAGGCCTCCCTGAAGCACTTCTAAGCTTAACGAGCCGATGACCAGCGAATTGTAATAAGTTGGTCATCGGCTTAATATTCAATTACTTCCTGACCAATATCGTTATTTTTGTGCCCAGCTTGGATCCTCCGGATTGCCCGAGTTTTACCCTCTTGAAGAACAATCGCTACCGCCCGTATCTCTCCAGGGGTGGAAGACGGTCGGAATCGTTTTGGTAGTCCGGAAGTTAACCGATAGTGTACCTCGTCAAAATTCATTCCTAATGAAGAGTTTTGAGGACCAGTCATCCCAACATCGGTAATGTAACCTGTCCCAGATAGAATAGTTTCATCAGCGGTCTGGACGTGAGTATGAGTACCAATTAACGCACTGCATCGACCAGCTAGGTGGTAACCCATGACCTTTTTTTCGCTCGTCGCTTCAGCATGAAAATCCACTAGAACGTTAGCTCCTATCGGCTGTTCAGTAAGGACCCTATCGATAGCTCTAAATGGGTCGTCAAGTGGCTGCATAAGAACACGACCCATAACCTGAGCTACAGTCACCCTCTCTCCATTTCTCACAGAGAAAGTACCTGAACCAAGACCAGGCGTACCTGGCGGATAGTTTAGAGGCCTAATTAGATGTGGAGTCTCTTCTACTAACTTGAGAGCTTCTGCTTGGTCCCAACTATGATTTCCCAAAGTAACTACATCCGCACCAGCTTCACGAAGTTGGCCAAACAGCTTACGGGTTATTCCACGACCGGCAGCAGCGTTCTCACCGTTCACTACAACAAAATCATAGTCATCTCGTACTTGGCGCAAATAACGACGAACTACCGTCATCCCCGACTGACCAAACACGTCTCCCACGAATAAGACGTTCACGTAGACAGTTTAAAGCAAAGTTGACCAGAACTTTGTAGGTCCACGATAGGTCGTAGGCTTTGAATTAGAACAAATTATGCTAGTTAGTGACGACTTGCCTTGTCTTGGTACCAGGTGCGCCAAAAGGACTCATCCCAACCTAGGCCTAATGTCCCGTTTGCGGCCAACAGGGGTTGCACAAGTAAACTAGGCTCTTCTATAAGTAATTCGAGAAGCTCTTTCTCAGTAAGCTTTAAGTAAGGTAATCCTTTACTCTTATATTGAGGACTCTCAGTATTGATCAGCCTTGCTTGACCGAACTTACTTCCGAATCGCCTTAGCTCACCAGGAGCAACTTTGGCTTTATGTACATCAAGAAGATGTGGCCGGATACCTCGCTCTCGAAAAAATCTCTCGGCCTTCCGAGTATCCTTAGATTTAGCACTACCGATGATGCGTATCTGCACAGGACGAGGGTATCATTACTCAATGACCCAAACCAAGGAGAAGACGTTTTTCGCCTAAAGCAATTAGGTCTATTTAGCACTATTTATTCCACCTGTATAGCGTCAAGAAACCATCCCGGCAAACGATCAGCTTGCTTTGCAGCAAAAGCAGAAAAGTCAGCATCGAGTATATACGTCACCGCAAAATCATTTGAACTCCGGATAGAACGACCATAGGCTTGGACCATTGTTAGGCAGGTCCGCCATTGGTACCAGTCGGGGTCCAACTCTTTTCTTCGGGCTACTTGTGGATCACCTAAATACGGGTAAGGTATCTTGCAAATTACCTGCCACCGTGCCAAATGATCAAATAGATCTATCCCCTCGGTCATACTAGGAGTAAGAAGAACAGTTGGTTCACTACTGTTCAAATGTTTGTCTAGAGTAGCCTCCCTACCTTCAGGACCAGAGTGGGTAAGTAACCGCCAATTCAAAGACCTGGGAAGATTATCAGCTATGTGCTGGGCAATCCTGTAGCTGTGTGCATGGATCACGCCCTTGTCGTTAGGATGAGAGTCGCAAAGATTTTCAATCTCATTCACGAGATACGGAAGTGTTCTATTGAGATGCATTCTGGTAAGTTTTCCTACTGGTCGTTGTAAAAGTGGTCGATTCTTAGGGGGAAAATCCGACTCTATCCGAATGAATTCGGCTTGATCTCGCGTAATACCTAAGGAAGAGAGGAAGGTTTCAAGATCCAAAATGGTTGCCGAAAGCATGAGTATCCTTTGGCTAAATCCGAAAAGCAGGTCCTTCGCCAAACCTGAGACCCCAACCGGCTTGAAGTTTATTCCAAGGCCTTCGGTGTTCCGCCAACGCTCAATCACCCATTCATCGTTCATTTCCTCACGGCTCTTTTCAAGAAGATCTAACCGTCTGACCTGTTGATCGAGCCATTGTTTGGTCTGCATCAGCGTCAACGCTAATCTAGATGCCAAGGGAACCTTACGTAATTGGTCTTGAATGATATCGCTTCGTTCCTTGAGATAAGGGGTAACGTTAGCTGCGAAATCATAATAGCTCTCATCATCGAATCCATTAGGGATGCGTTCAAGAATCCCTGCTTTAGCAAGGCTTTGGTCTGAAAGCGTAATTTCAACATAATTCATCAAAGCTGCCTCAGCATTATGTGCCTCATCAAGTACAAGAAGCTCGCGTTCCGAAAACCCACCCTCATTGTTTAACTCTGCTAAAAAGTACGCGTAATTTAAAACAGCACTTTGTGCAGCAATAGCGGTACCTTTGGCAGAGAAGTAACCGCATGATTCGCATTCTGCAAATCGATGACCCGCAATGCAAGGAGCTGCCGCCGCATTAGTCGGGGCAACCTCACACGAATAATTAGCTCGACCTTTCATAGTCGCCAGATCAGGGAAATCCCGGAAATATTGATCTTGGAGTATCTTCTGAGCGGTTAGCACATAAGCACTTCTAGCCTCACGCGCTAAAGTTACGGCGATTGCAGTTTTTCCAGATCCCGTGGGCGCCTCGATTACGACAAATCGCTTCCCATCCTCGAAGGCATCCCGTGCTTTTTCAATTGCTTCCTGCTGACCAGTCCGGTAATTGCGGAAGGGAAATTTGGAGTCCACCACGGTCAACGCTACCATGCCATTTACCCCGAATTAAGAACACAAAACGCAGAATTAGAATTATTAAAGAGCCATATCAATATTCTGGTGCCGAGGATGGGACTTGAACCCACACGACCTAAGCGGTCACTAGCCCCTCAAGCTAGCGCGTCTACCAATTCCGCCACCTCGGCAAGTAAGGCATGGAGGATGATACTGTCCCTTTGAGGAGGTGTCAAGGTGTGTGTAGGCCGAATACTAGAGAGCTATCTATCTCACGGTTTATCCTAGAGTAAGTGACAAAGTCTCGGTACCAAAGAATCCTGGCAGTACTACAGCGGCGACAACCTGACCTGACTGTCCTTGCTGAAGACGTATATAAACCCCACAACTTCTCAGCTATTATGCGCAGTTGCGATGCGGTGGGAGTTGGCACTGTCCACGCAGTAAACCCTACCGGAGGTATCCCAACATTTAGCGCCACTAGTGCAAGTGCCGATAAATGGGTTGAGGTCAAAGTACACAACAATATTGAGGAAGCAATTAAGGGTGTTAGAGGTTCGGCAAAACAGATATTAGCGGCTCACCTCTCAGATGAAGCCCTAGATTACCGGGACGTAGACTACACAATACCAACTTGCATCTTATTAGGAAATGAAAAAGCTGGGGTGAGTGTAGCAGCAGCCCAACACGCTGACCATCACATTGTTATACCCATGCTTGGAATGGTTCGCTCGCTCAACGTTTCAGTAGCCGCTGCTGTAGTTCTTTTCGAAGCTCAGCGCCAACGTCGTGAGATCGGATTTTACAAAATACCCCGTTTGCATCCTGACTCTATTGCTCGTAAAGCGTTTTCTTGGCTATATCCAAAAGAAGCTCGCCGTCTTGACGAAATTGATGAACCATATCCAGAACTTGATGAAGCCGGCGAATTCTACTAAACCAACTCAGTTTCTCTAACTTATTGAGGTCTTTTTCGACAGAGAGTTCAATGTATGCCTGTTAAATACTTGTTTATACTCAATAATCTCACTAAATTCTAGAAGTACATTGATCAACGGTCATTATATGTCACAACTTAAGAATTTCGGTTTACGGTTGCCTGAGTCCCAACCAATGCACCACTCACTATCTATTGCAACAACCGCTGGTATTATTCCTTTTATGGACGAGATGTTCGAGGTACGTGAATTAGGACTGCTCCCTTACCAGGAAGCCTGGGACATACAAAAAGAAATACATTCTGCGATTGTCGCCGGGGAATCTGCTCCTACGCTACTACTAGTTGAACACCCGCCAGTGATAACTTTCGGAAAGGGAGGTGGTCGTCAAAACCTCTTATATAGTGAATCCACGTTGGCTGCCCGGGGATTCGAGCTTTACGATGTTGAGCGTGGAGGTAACGTAACTTATCATGGTCCAGGCCAATTAGTCGGTTATCCCTTATTTCCTGTTGGCAGACGGGTTCTACGCTTCCTCCGAACGCTCGAAGGGGCCATGATAAGTGTTCTTTGCAAACTTGGGATAAACGCCACTGGTAGCCCAGGCTATGCAGGTGTATGGGTGGGCACCGAAAAAGTAGTTGCCATAGGCGTTGCAGTGCGTAGGGACGTTTCTTTGCATGGATTTGCTCTTAATGTTGCAACAAATTTACAACACTTCGAAACAATCGTTCCTTGTGGAATTCCTGATAGGGGTGTAACTAGCCTAACGAAACTATTAAGGCGCTCCGTTACAATCGAGGAAATCTGTCCTCTGGTAATCGAGGCGATGCACGCTGCGTTCAAAAAGCCTTCGACAGACCTAAAAAGGAGATCTCATGAACTCTAGAGACTTAAAACATCTCATACGGTCCGTTCACGGCGGCATCGCTAAATCCAACCCGACAACATTAAATGACAAGAAGCCTAGCTGGTTGAAGGTGCCGCTACCGACTGGTAATCGGTATCAAGAAATCCGCAAAACGGTAACCGAGAAGCGCCTTGCTACTGTCTGCGAAGAAGCGCGCTGCCCCAATTTAGCTGAGTGTTGGGATGCTGGTACAGCAACGATCATGCTGATGGGATCCGTCTGCACTCGGGCT
>CEQQ01127964.1_pt1 | contig 16116 bp, 11 predicted proteins | sample 531041 | NCBI WGS metagenome assembly CEQQ01 (sample SAMEA2621222, study PRJEB7988) | marine metagenome | biome: marine biome (ENVO:00000447); feature: deep chlorophyll maximum layer (ENVO:xxxxxxxx); material: "saline water (ENVO:00002010), including plankton (ENVO:xxxxxxxx)" | depth 150 m | reverse complement strand
GTTAAAAAGCAAATGGGTCGCGCGGCTAAGTGAGTCACTAAGCACACCCACCATCAGGTGGTAGGGTGCTTGTCATGAACTGCAAACCAAAACGTTGTTTAACCAGAATCCTATTACCGCTTGCTGTTTTTACTTTAATAGTACCGGCGGTTGCCCAGGATGATCCTGTCGTGATCCGTTTAGGAGAAAAAGTCGAGACGCTCTCTGAGTTCGACGAGCGTTTCGAGATTGCCCTAAAAGCTGTAGCTGCCTCGCAAAGAATGGAACTTACGGATACAATTCGAGCGCAGTTTGCTGAGTTTAGACCGGGTTTCCTTGAACAGAGGGTTACCTCTCTCGTTCTTATGAAAGCGGCAGAAGACCAAGGCATCCCCTTTCCCGAGGAATTCGTACAGGCTCGTGTTGACCAGATAAAAGCCAGTGTTGAGTCGGACCAGGAATTCGAAGACTTGCTGAACCTCTCTGGCTTTTCCAATGAGAGCCAATTACGACAAGTATTGGGTGAAACCGAGCAGATCCAGCAAGTTATGCGAGTCCTGAACAACGACATAAAGGTAACCACTGGTGAACTTGCTCTTCATTATTACGCTTATAAGGATCGGTATGCTTCGGAAGAAACTGTATGTGCCCGTCACATTCTCCAGGAGACTTTAGAAGAAGCTCAAGATACCCTCGCAGATCTCAAGGAGGGGGCCGAGTTTCAGCAGCTAGCTATTGATCGTAGTACTGGTCCCTCCGGACCTAATGGTGGGGATTTGAGTTGCTTCACCCGTGGTCAAATGGTTGCCCCCTTCGAAGAGGCAGCTTTCGGCGCAGAGGTTGACATACCCATTGGGCCCGTAGAAACCCAATTCGGTTTTCACACAATTCTCGTTTATGAACGTCAAGGCGGTAAGACTACACCATTCAGTGATGTTCGTGACCAAATTGAGGATGAAATTATACAAATTCGGATCTCCGAGGTCATAGAAACCCTAATAGTAGACTCGGGAGTACAGTCGTTCCCTGAGCTGTTAGAACTGACTCCGACCCAAGAGAGTGAGAGAGAAACAGGTTCTGACGGGGACGGTGATGGAAACAATCAGGGGGACTGAATTATTGCTGGTATAGTTCTAAAACTTTCGGGCTGATTTTCCTCGTTAAGATGCAGAAGAATCCAGTGTAGAAATTACGCCTGTGTCAAGGTACATCTATTGGCAGTAGTTAGTTGTGCAATGTTTAGTGTTTTTGAGTTGCTTTTCAAACCTTCCTTCGGTGCTACCCTGCGGTAATGGGTCACCAAAAAAATCGATTGGCGGGCGAGACGAGTCCGTACCTGTTGCAGCATCAGGAAAACCCTGTCGATTGGTATCCCTGGGGCGAAGAGGCATTTCGAGAAGCTAGAGAACAAGATCTCCCAATACTATTGTCGGTCGGCTACTCGTCTTGCCACTGGTGCCATGTCATGGCACACGAGTCATTCGAAGACGAAGCGACCGCTCGCGTGATGAATCAATACTTCATCAATGTAAAGGTAGATCGTGAAGAGCGACCAGATGTTGACGCAATATATATGAGCGCTGTTCAGGCGATGACGGGGCACGGTGGTTGGCCTATGACGGTAATTTTGACGCCGACTGGGGAACCGTTCTTTGCCGGTACTTATTTCCCAGTGGAAGACCGCTACGGACAGCCTGCTTTCGGTCGCGTACTTCGTGCCTTGATTGATTTGTGGGAGGGCCGGCGGGATGAAGTTGAAAATTCAGCAAGCGATATCACCAAACACCTCCAACGTTCCTTTGAATTGCCTGTCGGAGAGGGCGGAGTAGAACCCTTCTCGTTATGTTCTGTAATTGAATCTCTACAAGAACAGTTTGATTCAAATCACGGCGGATTTGGTGGTGCTCCCAAGTTCCCGCCTCACGTATTGTTACGTTTTTTGTTAAGCCAGAAGAGCCCTAAGGTCCGAGATATGGCGTACTTTACCCTCACAAAAATGGCTCGTGGGGGAATTTTTGATCAGTTGGGTGGGGGTTTCAGCCGGTACAGTGTAGATAACCGCTGGCTAGTTCCTCACTTTGAAAAAATGCTTTACGACAATGCCCAATTAGTTAATAGTTATGCCCAAGCCTACGGTCAGACAGGTGACCCCCTTTATCTCAGGACGGTCGAAGAGACCCTCACATGGGTCAGTCGCGAAATGACTTCGGTGGAAGGTGGTTTTTACAGTGCCTTGGATGCTGACAGCGAGGGAGAAGAAGGTAAGTTTTATGCTTGGGATTTCACTGAGTTAGAAAAGATCCTAGGGGATGACACGGAACTAGTGGCTTCGTACTTTGGTGCGACTGAATCAGGAAATTTTGATGGTCGAAATGTGCTTGAAATTCCGAACGAAGACACTGTTCTTTCTGAGCGCTTCGGAGTGACCATCGAGGACATTGCAATTCGGATAGATCGGGCTCGGTCAACTCTCTTTAAGGCCAGAGAAGCCAGAATTAGACCCAGTCTAGATGACAAGATTCTGACGTCTTGGAACGGTCTTATGCTTGGTGCTTATGCCGATGCCGGGCGTTTACTTGGACGCGATGATTACATCTATGCTGCGCAGCGGAACGCGTGGTTTATCAAAGATAAGCTTTACAGTAAAGGTCGGCTTTTGCACAGTTACAAGGATGGCGAAGCGAGAATCGACGGGCTTCTAGAGGATTATGCATTTTTCGGGCTTGGCCTTTTGTCTCTATATCGAACTACCTTTGAAGCCACCTGGTTAGAGCTGGCTATTGACTTGGCAAAATCGGTGGTAGAGCATTTCCGTGACCCGCGAGGTGGATTTTTCAATACACCTGATGATGGTGAATCGCTCATAGTGCGTCCAAAGGGGATTTTTGATAGTGCGACCCCGGCCGAGGGTTTCGCTGCTGCTGAACTAATTTTTCGTGTTGGGCGATTCCTAGGGAATCACAATTACGAGGAGATAGCGATTGAGTCAGTTCGTCCTTTAAAGGATGCGATGGCTTCCCAACCTAGAGGTTTTGCTACAGCGTTGTTGGTCACAGAGGCTTTACTGAGTCCCCCTAGAGAAGTGGTTATTGTTGGGAGTCCAGAGGCAAACGATACTAAGGCTCTTGTGCAGGTCTTAAATGACCGCGATCTCTCCCAAGTAGTTCAGATCTTATCTTCGGGTGCCTCTGATCCACTATTGAAGGTACTTCCCTTATTGGAGGAAAAACATTCTTTAGGTGGTCGAGCTACGGCCTACGTTTGTGAGGGCGGGGCATGCAGAATCCCAGTTACCAGCCCTGATGATTTCGCTGAGCAGCTCGATACAGTTTTCGACCTATGAATAGCACCGGTGCCGAAGGGTCTTTAGAAGTGTAATTTATGATTAAAAGGTTCGACGAAAAGAGAACGGTAGTAGTTTGGGTTTATTCCCAAATCAGAGTTATAGATACTGTTGTTAAGTGAAGAAGTTAAGTTAAATCCGGATTGCCACTGCAAGTACACACGAGGTAGCAACACAAAAAAGCGTCGCCGATAATAGCTCTTCCTAAGAAAAATGGTTAAGTGTCATCTAATATTTTTTCGAGCAGCTCTTTCGTCATTTGTGGGTTTGCTTTGCCTTGTGTTTCTCGCATTACTTGGCCCATAAAAAAACCTAATAAACCCCTTTTGCCATCACGATATTCTGCTACCTTTCCAGAGTTTGCAGAAAGAACTGCTTTGAGGGTTTTCTCGAGTTCGGTCTCATTGCTGACCTGAGTGAGGCCTCGAGCCTCCATAATCTTGTCGGGGTCACCTTCATCCATAAGCATTGCTTCAAGAATTTCTTTAGCTGCTCGCGAAGAGATGGTCTTGTTATCAGTAAGGACAATAAGGCGAGTGAATTCGGTTGGACCGAAAGGTAGATCTGTCAAAGGCCTTGTTTTTGCTATCCGTGCTAATTCGTTTACCACCCAGTTAGCTAACGATATGGCGTCGTGGCCTTCTGTTACACAAGAGTCATAGAAATCAGCAAGATTATCGTTCATCGTGATCAATTGAGAATCAGCTTTTGAGAGACCGAGATTAACGTAATGTTCAAATCGTATAAGCTGTTTGCTCGAGAAAGATTTTGAGTAATCTAACGCCTCGGTTTGCCCTGAGGATGTTTTTTGGCTTGACCTCTTGGTAACAGTAGCTGCCCTGCTTGTTTTTTGATTGCTGCGTTTGGCATTCCAATTATCTCTTAGGGTGATTATTCGATTGAATACAAGACCGTTCGATGGTGACTGATGTGGGTCATGCCAAAAGTAGCCAAGGCGTTCGAATTGGTATCGGGTTTCAACCGAGTGGGATTTTACGTTCGGCTCGACAAACCCATTTTTAATTTCGAGCGACAGTGGGTTGAGGTCTTGAACCAGAGTCCTACCTTCTGCTCCTGGGACTGGAACCTGAAAGAGTCGATCGTAAAGCCGAAACTCAGCTGGGATAGCTGTTGCTGCTGCTAACCAATGGATTGTACCGGCAATCTTGCGGTCAGTTGGGTTAGCCCCTAATGTGTCAGGGTCGTAGGTGCACCTAAGTTCGACAGTGTTACCGTCAGCATCTTTGATGATCTCATTGCAGCGGATCACGTAGGCATGCCGGAGGCGGACTTCACTGCCGACTGCGAGGCGCCGCCAATCATCTGGTGGGTTAGTGCTAAAGTCACTTTGTTCAATAAACAATTGTTTGTCAAATTGTAAGGTCCGGGAGCCCTCGTTTGGGATGTCGTGTGGCCAGTAAGGAGCATCTAGACTCTCGATCTTGTCATCCGGGTAGTTAGTGATAACTACTTTCAGCGGTTCTGAGACAGCCAGGACTCGAGGTGCCCGTCGGTTTAGGTCGTCACGGATGGCGTACTCGAGAAGACCCAGGTCAGTCACGCTATTTGTCTTCGTTACCCCAACTCGATTCACGAAATCCTTTACTGCTTCGGGAGTAACTCCGCGGCGCCTGAGGGCAGCTAGAGTTGGCAAGCGTGGGTCATCCCAGCCACTCACTTGACCATCGGTAATGAGTGGCGCAAGCTTACGTTTGGATGTAACCGTGTACTCGAGGTTTAAACGTGCGAACTCGTACTGATGTGGTCGCGGAATTTCGAACAGAGATTCAACAAGCCAGTCGTAAATCTCACGGTTGTTTTCGAACTCCAATGAACAGAGACTATGGGTAACTCCCTCAAGCGCGTCAGATAATGGGTGAGCAAAGTCGTACATGGGGTATATGTTCCACTTATTGCCAGTACGGAAATGTGATTCATCCACAATTCGGTAGAGGATCGGATCCCGCATGATCATGTTGGGTGCCGTCATATCGATTCTGGCTCTAAGAACTCTTGATCCTTCTTTGAAAGCACCGTCCTTCATTCGCTTGAACAACTCAAGATTTTCAGCGGTGGAACGAGTCCTATACGGACTTTCGCGACCTGGAGCGGTTACGGATCCGCGGTATTCCCGGATTAAGTCCTCTGACAAGTCATCCACATAGGCTTTTTCTTGCTCAATGAGTTTTACAGCTAGGTTATAAAGTTGTTCAAAATAATCGGATGTGTGTAGGACATTCTCCCAACGGCAACCAAGCCAGTGCATGTCTTCCTGCATGGCTTTGACGAACTGGGAGTCCTCTGTCTCTGGGTTAGTGTCGTCGAAGCGGAGATTCGCGTAACCGTTATAGTCTTGAGCGATTCCATAGTTCAACAAGAGAGCCATGCCATGCCCGATGTGGAGGAAACCATTCGGTTCTGGAGGAAATCTCGTCACGATTTTGCTTCGAAGACCCGCCCTAAGCTCCTCATCAATTACTTTAGTGATGAAGTTGGGTTGCACCGAACGGTCGGACTCTCTAATTCTTGGGCGATCGTTGGCCCCGGTGGGAGCTTCTTTCATAGGGAACCTCGCAGGCTTGATGGATCTCTAGTCAATAGTGGAGAGGGTAGCACTCAATGTCATTACCGACAAGAGTAAAAACTATCTTTACATAGACTATCAAGCTCCCATAAGGACCCACACCAAGGAATACAGAATTAGTTTGTGTCGGCACAAAATAGAAAGAAATTCAGTACGAGCAAATTAGAGTAGTTTGTTTTTTCTTTATTAGTTATGTTCTTCAACATCGAGAGTGGGCAATAAATACAAAATAGAGTTCGAGCAGAGAGTACAGTACGAATCTTCAAAACCGGACTACCGTGGACTATGTTTTCCTTTTTACTGAACCTATACAAGAAAAAACCCCTGAGGTTTAAGTCAGGGGTTTTTTCTTGTAATGACTTTGTTTAGCTGTCTGAGTTACCTAATGTTTGAATACCTAGTATAAGTGTTCCTAGCATGAAGAGGATCCAGGCACCGAATTGCGACCAAGCACCTATGCCTGGCCAAACGAAGTTGAGTGCTAAAAGCACTGCGGCAACTATTAATACAAGAGGAGCAATTGGGTTGTTCCCCTCACTCAAGAGACCCAAAGTGGTTAGTGCTAATGCGATGGCTAAAACAATTTGGCCACCAGTTGAGATTGCACCGGTGAGATCTAGGAACAATGTTCCGTGCTCAACCGAACTTGCGCCAGCAGCGCCCCATTCAAGGCCAAAGACAATTAGGACGCCAGCACTGAACAGTAAGAACAGAATCATTCCGATGTTACCGTTGCCAGCTCCTGCACCACCACCCATGGCCATACCACGAGCAACGAATGCTAGCGCAACTAGGATAGAAATGAATCCGCCATATGCGAATATCACTGCCCAGTGAGCTCTTGTTGCACTGTCGATCATGTTTTGCGCTACTTGAGCGGTGCTTGTGTCAGGACTACCGCCCGCCAGTGGTAAGTAAAGAACAAACCACCCAATAGCCGCTACTATCGTACCTATTACGAGAAGTAAACCTGTTTGCCTGCTTGATCCCATGATACCCTCCCTTTCGTTTTACCTTTGAACTTAACAAGGGGCTCGTGGCGCGCCACGAGCCCCTTGTTGACGAACTAATTCCTTACTCTGTAGCTGCTGAGGAAGCCCCCGAATCAGCGTTTCCCCTGAGGATGTTGATTCCCACGCCGATCGTGGCGAGACTCATGACAATCCAAATGATGAAGCCAAAGGAGCCACCTTGGCCACCAGAAAATGCCGAGGTGACCACCATAATTAAACCAGTTATAGTCAGGGTCCAACCCAAAAAGGCGGGAATGTTTTTCTCACAAGTTAGGGCAGTACCAAGGAACAATGCACCAATTCCCCAAAACAGACCGAAGCCCCCACCAAGATTATTACCAACAACTTCCAATTGAGCAGCCGCAGCCGTGAAACCATCAGCGAAAAGATCCTGAGCGCTTATCGATAAACCAATGAACCCTATCGCAACTGCCGCGAGGGCTGGGAAGATAAAACCAGGTATCGAAGCCCAGGTTGCGCCAGCTCCCTTAATCGAACGTGACAACCACGTGAAACCAGCGAACGTTGCGATCATAGCCAAGGACCCGAGGAACCCGAACAGATTTGCCACCACGGGCTTCGCCGCAGCCAGCTCCAAGTACCCTAGTGTTTCCTCTGAAGGACTTAAGCCTTCTCCTGATGTATCTCCAATTACTAACGGATCAAGCAATCCCCAAATTATGAACATTAGGAGCGGTCCTAAAACAAGGCACCATCCAGTTAACGATCTAGAATTCATTTTGTCCTCCATAAGACAAGTGCCGACCCAAAGTCCTACCTGACCCCGGTTATCGACGTTAATCCACAACCTACACCTATTTTCAGGACCCGTAGTATGAAAATTTACAGGAGCAAAGTGTAAAAGATTACAGGTTTTCTAAGGATTACGACCAATTAGCGTTGGAAAACCTACAAAAACCTAAACATGGAACAAAACCTAATACCCTTAGGAGGCCCACCGTTTAGTCTGAGAGATTACTTAGTTTTAGCCATAGCTTCGTTTAACTACCCTTAAGTCGGTTTCGCCAGCTCATTAGATTAAATTGATGCGTAACTTTACGACAAATGTTCGGATGAGACCCAAGTTATCTCGTTAATCCGGGTAGGGAATCTACGGCATAATGGCGGTTTGGAGATTAGAAGTAACAATTGTGGGTTCGTTCGACTGAACTAACTAATGAGCTCGGGACGAGGTTAATTATGATTGCGCGAGTTTATCTTCATCAAGTAGTACTCCCAGGCCAGGTTCAGAGGGAGGCTCCATGATCTGTCCATTAGGAAGATACGGTTCAACCAAAAAAGTGTCGTTCATGTCAGAGAAGCCGGCGGGCCAGCGAATATTCGGTGTAGAAGCAGCCAGGTGAGCAGCTGCTGCAGCCATGATGTCGAAGTAAGGAGCGATCGAGATTTCTAGGCCGGCGGCTTCAGCAACAGCAGCCATACGCTTGGCTTGTAGAAGGCCACCGTACTTATGAATCTTGAAATGCAACACATGAGCTCCTTGTGCCCTCGCAATCTCATAGACGGTACGTGGGTTTGTTAACAACTCATCCGCCTGGAGCGGAGTTTTCAATCTTGTGGCTAACGTCGACATTTCGTCGAGGTGGCGAACGGGTTGCTCAAAGATGGCGACACCACCAATTGACTCTATTTGCGTAAGGGTTTGGATGGCTTCGCCAAGTGCATAGCTAGTATTACCATCAAGTTGAAATTGAAGGCCCTCGGGTACTGCAGTTCGTAAACCTGCATACCAATCGAGATCAGCGTGAACCCCAAACCCAATTTTTGTTTTAAACCAGGTCCAACCCTGATCAGCTAGTTCCGCCACTCGCGCTGCGGTCAGCTCGGTACTTTCACGTTCAACGAACGCGTGCAAGGGTGCTCCCTGGCTGCACTGTCCCCCAAGCAACTCGTAAACGGGGACGCCAAGAGCTTTACCCTTGATGTCCCACAGTGCGAACTCAACAGCGGTCATGGCATAAGTAGCTCCCCGAAGGGCCTTGTGCATACGAACAACGAGATCCTCAATAGCAAACGGATTCAAGCCGTCCACCGCCGGCGCCAAATAACGATCGATGGACACCTTAATAGATTCAGCAGTCTCTCCATACCAAGGGGCCGGCGCGACAGTTTGTCCAATTCCGGTGATACCCTCGTCCGTGAACACCTGAGCAATGACCGTTGTAGTGGCAGGCATCTCTCCATAAGCAGTTCGGAGAGCTCGATTTCGCTGAACAGCGACAATGCTAGAGCGAACCCCAGTAATCTTCATGAATTCCCCTGCCTTCCTACCCCGCAGTATAGGCGATCAATCATTAACCTCGAAATTAGAGATAGGATCAAATTAACGTGTGCATGGGTACTTAACAATGACAGGCAATTTATTAATTATTATAGATTCAAGCTCAAGTATCCGGAACACCCCAACAGGCTGACGAGATACACAAAAGTACGAGCTAAATTTAGTGCGTGAAGTTGATTTGTTATGGAGGGGGTTCCCAATTGAGCCTCAGGCATCGATAATGGCCGTCATGCCTTCGCGCCCTAGAATCTTTCATAATCCGAGTGTGAACCCGAATTATGATGACACAGTACTCACAATTCTGTCTCTACGCCAGGTCCACCGACCCGATTTGATGCACGCCTCGTCTGTTGGGCTATGAGTATCCGCGGGACTTTTTTTTCTCGTACCGGCTTAACCCGGAAGATAGCGATTCTAGCCACGCCACTTATATTTCAACAAATGTCTTACACCCTACTCATGGTAGCGGACACCTTTTTCGTCTCGAGAATAAGTACACAAGCTTTAGCTGCAACGGGACTGGCTGGAGTACTGTTTTTCGCAATCGCACTACTCTTTCGAGGACCTGCTAATAGCAGCGTGGTCTTCGTCGGTCGTGCTCACGGAGCAGAAGACGACGAAGCTGTAGGAAAATGGGTTTGGCGCTGCCTAGTCGTGGTGGCAATCATGAGTGCCGTTTCGCTAGCCTTTCCATGGATCTTCCGCTGGGGATTCCCATTCCTAGCACCAAGCGATGAGCCCCAGGTTGCGATCCTAGGGGCAAACTACCTCTTCATCCGTGGTTTTGAACTACCCTTCTTCCTATTTTCTGGCGTGGTCTGGGGATTCATGATTGGACGGGGTGATTCTCGCACTCCCATGATTCTGGCTTGGGTAACAGTACTACTTAACATTATTCTCGATTGGCTTTTAGTACTAGGAAACCTTGGATTTCCCAGATTAGAAGTGACGGGAGCCGCAATAGCCACAGTAATAGCCCACGCTGTTAACGCCGGACTTAGCGCCTTTATCTTATGGGCGCCAGCAATCCGCCGGCGCTACGAAACACATCGCCGGCGCGCCATAAAAAAACGAGATATTTTGCAAGTATTCCGCGTTGGCCTACCAATGGGCCTAGGTGATTTCGTAGAGATCTCCAGCTTTAGCGTTTTTTTCGCCATTATTGGCACTATCTCGACAGGGGCTCTGGCTGCTAATCAGATAGCACTTCAGTACATGAGCATATCTTTCATGGTTGGCATTGCTTTCTCGATGGCAACCTCAAGCATGGTGGCCCAACAGCTCGGGGCAAAGCGACCCGACCTGGCGCAAGGAGTAGGCTATCGAGGAACTGTTCTTGGCATGATCGCAATGGGAACAATTGGCTTCAGTTTCTTGATTGCTCCAGCGGCGCTAATGAGCTTGTTTACGAGCGATCCAGATGTAATTAAAGCTGGAGTGCAGATTCTACGCTTGATGGCAATATTTCAACTGTTCGATGCAGTCGCCGTAGTGCTGTCCGGAGCGCTGAACGGTTCGGGAGATACTACTTTCACGATGGTGGCGCGAATGGTCATAGGATGGGTGTTGTTCTTACCTCTAGTTACCTTAATAGTATTTGTTTTCGATGGTGGTGTCCGCGATGCTTGGATTGGAGCTCTCTTCTATGGAACCTGCCTAGCCCTGGTATACCTAATACGATTCCGGTCGGGTCGCTGGCAAAAGATCAAAGTACTATGACAATAATTTCTCGAAGATTCCCAAAGTTAACATCAGTCCAGTTTTGGAGCCTATCTAAGAAAATAGGTACCACTTCATGACTAAACTGAGTCCTACGCAGGTTACAACCGGTAGTACGAAGGACCTTTGGCGACTCGGCATACTTCCCATAATGGCGGTAGGAGCTTTCTCTGGTTTATTCGGGATTTACTGGGATATAAGTTGGCATATCGATAAAGGGCGCGATACTTTTTTCTCGCCACCACATAACCTGATCTACCTTTCGATGGGCATCGTGCTAGTTGTTACGCTTCTCGGGTTTTTTCGTGACAGGCAGGCAAGTCGTTTTCACCTCCGGCTAGGGCGAGCTCATCTCCACCCAGGACTCGTCATAACGGCACTCGGCACGTTGCTAGTGCTGGTTTTTGCGCCAGCTGACGAATTATGGCACAGGTGGTTCGGTACGGACTTGACGTTATGGGCCCCCATGCACCTTATAGGCGTCTTGGGCCTGAACATGCTCAGTTTCGGAGGTCTAGTTGGGACCTGGGTAGATCGAAGGCTTACAACAGATCCAGGTCGACAAAAACTCCTTGGTTTTGTCTCCATTTTCTTTGCTGCCACTCTGATTGGCTGGTACGGTGTTCTTCTCGCGGAGTATGAGTTTGTAGTTCCGGCCTTTCCCACATTTTGGCATCCACTATTACTAACTGGTTTACCCGTTTTTGTGCTGGTTTTGATTGCTCGCCTAAACCCTGTTCCTTTTGCAGCAACTTGGGCCGCCACGGGATTCACCTTAATTAGACTTCTTCTCGCAGGTTGGTTAATGATTTCTTCGAGCGTTAACCTTGCTGGCCATTCAAAGCCAGCAATTCCATTCCTCCTTTTAGCAGGAATCGCCGCTGACCTCTTAGTTAAACGATCCCCACTGTGGTTAAGCGGCCTAGTGATCGGATTAACCTGTTTTGTCACTAACTACCTGCTGACATTGATCTCCAGTGTCAACTGGCACCAAGGGGCTTTAGTGTTCGGCTTACCTAGTGGTTTGGTTCTAGCTGTGATGGCCGCTTACTCGGGATCCTGGGTAGCCGAATCCCTCAAACCAAAAACTACAGTAGACGACGCATGAAAAATTTGGCTGCATGCCTGTTGTTCTTGTTAGTAGGAGCTGTCCAGGCTGAACATCCGAACCCATCCTCACTAACCGAAAGCATTCGTTTAGGGAGCCGCGCTGAGGTAACAATTTCTCAGCGACCAGCTGCCCCTTTGATTCTTGAAGTTAGGACTCAGCCCGAAATCACGCGTCATCATGAAATCCTAGCTTTCATGTTCCCCCGTTCGAGTATGTCCAGTGCAGGTTCGGTCCGGCGTGTGATGACCCCAATAGAACCAGGATATTACCGGCTTGAGGTTACGTTGCCTGACAATACTGTTTGGGGGTTCTCGCTTAGATATGGAACAGGTATCAATGTTTATTACGCTTTTCTGGAACAACCTGTAAACACCAACAGCGAAGAAGTGTTGCAGCATAATATTTCTTTTCATGGGGACTTAAGAGAAGGTGTTCCTCCTTTCGTGCAGTCGATTGGATTTGGCGTTTTTGGTCTTCTTCTCGTATTGGTACTTTCTCTCATCGGGGTTGTTCTACGGACATTACGGGCCAAGAGTGACTAATCAACGGGTGGGCTTTATAGATAAGCATACGCAGTAAAAGATGACAACAAATACCTAATCCTTCTCTATAACTTTCTAGGCTGTCAGTGCCCGTCAGGACAGGTTGAGGTTTACTGAGTTCTGAGTGGTCCTACCCAAAACATCGTAAGTAGTTACACTTCCGCTGATTTTGCTAAATAAATGGTATTTGCTCAGGGAATGTTGCTGGACGTGATAAACTTTTGCCGCATGTCGATACCTCTCTTGGTCCTTGGTGATTTTGCTTGGGATGTGATGATTAGAACCAACACCGAGCTCCTCACTGGTGGGGATGCTTTCGGGGAAGTGATGCTCGCTCCGGGTGGAAGTGCTGCTAATGTGGCAGTGTGGGCTCGTCGGTGTGGTCTCGATACTACATTTATTGGCAAGATTGGCAGGGACCGTTTTGGTCAATTAGCGAAGGAGAACTTGCAGAGCGAAAAGGTTCTCGCTAGCTTTGTTGAGACTGACGCGCAACTCACGGGGTCAGTAGCTGTTTGGATTGATGGCAAAGGTGAAAGGTCTATGGTGTCCGGTAAGGGTGCTGATCATTATTTGCTGCCATCTGAACTTCCAAAAGATCTCCTTGGGAAATGTAATCACCTCCACCTCACGGCATGGTCGTTCTTTGCTGATCCGCCCCGTACGGCAGCTAGACAAGCCGCCAAGTTAGCAAAATCGGCAGGTGCTACTATTTCGTTTGATCCAGGTTCCTTCCAGCTTATTCAGGAGATGGGTGTCGATACATTTCTTAGTCATACACGAGACCTAGATATTGACTTGTTCTTGCCTAATAAAGAGGAAGGCGCAGTGTTATCTGGTGAGACTGAACCTGTGGCCATTGCTGAAGTTCTTGCCAAGCTTTATCCGGCATCAATGATCGCCCTAAAGCTCGATGCTCAGGGAGCATTGATTCGGAATGGAAACACAGTCACGTGGATCTCGCCCGCTACTAATCACTTAATCGACGCGACGGGGGCAGGTGACTCGTTTGCAGGTGCTTTCCTTGCTCGTTACCTCCGTGGACAGAATCCCGAGGCAGCAGCTCGCTTTGCGACTCAGATTTCAGCGTGGGTAATTCAGCATTTAGGTGCTAGGTCAGATCCCGATTTAAACCTACGGAAACTTTTAGTTGATCGTAGTAACTCTGATTGCTGAGAAACAAAACGTTTTCGTCACTATCTCAAGTTTTGACTCCAAAGAACTGATTTTTACCTAATGTAGTTAGTACTGGAAATATCCTCTGCGGGAACAAATGTCCGTTTTGGTAACCAAGGTCGGGTAATATTGATGCAAAGTCTCGAACATCTATTGGAGGATCTATATGTATTCCCTTGAAGGAAAGGTTGCATTGGTTACGGGTGCTGCGGGTAAGAACGGTATTGGGCGGGCGATCGCTGTTCGTTTAGCAGAAGAGGGAGCCGATATCATCGTTAATGACCTAATTGAGCGTCCTGGTGGTGAAGCAGACACTTGGGGGGGCTTACCTGCCGTAGTAGAAGAAATAAAGGCTAAAGGTAGGCGGGCATTATCACTGCAGGCCGACATTTCGAATTCGACCCAGGTGCAGTCGATGATTGATCAAGCAATCCAGGTTTTCGGTGGCATAGATATCCTGGTTAATAACGCTGGCGCACCTGCAGGCCGTGATCGAACATTGGTTGTTGACGTTGAAGAAGATGCCTGGGATCTAGTGCAGTCCGTTAATGTTAAGGGTACGTTCCTCTGTTCACAGGCTGTAGCCCGTACGATGATCAAAAGAGACCTTGGTGGCAAAATTATTAACCTGTCGTCGGTTGCTGGAAAACGAGGGGTGGCTAGGTACGCCGCGTATTGCACGTCTAAGTTCGCTGTCCGGGGATTTACTCAGGCTCTGGCTTTGGAATTAGCACCTCACGCGATCACGGTTAATGCCATTTGTCCAGTTCTGGTTGATACCGAACGGGTTGACGATATGGCAGAAGCACTTAAGCCCGAGGGTACCGCGACAACAGCTTATCGAGAGGAATTAGTGTCTCGTACTGAAATGATTGTGCCTCTCGGCCGCATCGCCCAACCAGATGACATTGCTCGTTCAGCAGCGTTTCTTGCATCGGCTGAAGCCGACTACCTCACGGGCCTCTCGCTTTCTGTTTCTGGTGGTTACGTGATGGACTAACTTTCTAGCTATAATTGGCTAAGCAGCTTAAGGGGTAAGAACACGGTACTGTTATAGACTCAATCCAGGTCTACACAACCCAGAAGGAGTGAATACACCATGTCCATCATGTCAGGCGGCCGGTTCCTAGCTGAAACCGTGTACGGTCACGGGATTGACCATGTCTTTTTCGTCCCATACATTGCGCCAAGGGCCTTAATGGAAATGGAGAAGCTTGGCATAAAGCGCGTACAAGCACATGGTGAGAAGGCTGCAGCCTACATGGCTGATGGATACGCCAGGATCCGTCGTGGCCCTGGGATCTGCATGGCCCAATCCGTGGGGGCCGTGAATCTCTCTGCAGGACTCCAGGATGCTTTCCTCGCCAGTTCACCTGTTTTAGCGATTACCGGGCGCCAGGTGCAGAAACACCAACACCGACATGCCTATCAGGAGGTTGACCACTCCCGACCTTTTGATGCGGTAACCAAATACAATGTTTTAGTCGATCACCTCGATCAACTTCCATTGTTCCTCCGTCAGGCTTTCCGTGAGGCCACAACTGGTACGCCTGGACCAGTTCATCTTGACTTCGCTGGTTTCTTAGGGCAGGAGATAGCTGATCGTGAGGCAGACTTACAAGTCGTCATTGAGCCGGACTTTTCACAATTACCTCCTTTTAGGCCAAAAGCAGAAGCTTCTAAAGTGCGCGAAGCTGTCCGGTTGCTACGCGAGGCCGCAAGGCCAGTAATAGTTGCAGGCGGTGGTGTCACGGCTTCAGATGCAGGGTCAGAGTTAGTGGAGTTAGTCGAGAAGTTAAAAATCCCGGTAGCAACCTCGTTAAATGCAAAGGACCAAATTCGTTACGATCACCCGCTCTTGGTGGGTGTTTGTGGACAGTATTCAAGAGAGTGTGCCAATCGGGCAGTAGCTGAATCAGATCTTGTCTTCTTCATCGGTAGTCAAGCCGGTGGCATGGTCACAAACGACTACACAATTCCGCCCTCAGGCACTCGTGTTATGCAACTCGACATCAACGCCTCGGAGTTAGGTCGAAACTTTCCACTCACTCTGGGACTACAAGGTGACGTCAGAGCATCTTTGAAGAGCATGATTGATGAAGCCGAGCCAGTTACTCAAAGGGACCCCTGGATTAATCGTATACAGGCATTGGTGAGTGAATGGCGTCAAGGGGTTGCCCCTGAAGTGGAGTCTAACCGGGAACCGATGATGCCGCAGCAGCTTTGCGGGGAGCTCACTGAGTACTTACCCGAAGACGCAATCCTTGTTTCAGATACTGGTCACTCAGGTATTTGGACAGGAACCATGGTGGACCTGAAATACCCGGAACAGAGATATATACGATGC
>CEQQ01031865.1_pt1 | contig 16176 bp, 14 predicted proteins | sample 531041 | NCBI WGS metagenome assembly CEQQ01 (sample SAMEA2621222, study PRJEB7988) | marine metagenome | biome: marine biome (ENVO:00000447); feature: deep chlorophyll maximum layer (ENVO:xxxxxxxx); material: "saline water (ENVO:00002010), including plankton (ENVO:xxxxxxxx)" | depth 150 m | reverse complement strand
TTCAGTTTCAGAGATATTATCGACTTTGTCAGAAACTATATCTTCATCTGATGTAGATTCTTCATTAATATTAATGTTGGTGTCAATATCCTCGCTACTAGAAGCATTTTCTACATCAGATTCTTCGTCTAAGTCTAATATATCACTTCCTGTAGCACTGATAATTACGGTTACTGTTGCTGATATATCGTCATGTAACCTCACCGTAATTGGATATGATCCCACTTCTCGTATTGGATTATCAAGTTGAACTAATTGTCTTCCAATAGAACCTTCTATCTGTTCATTTATTGCATCCGCAATCATTGTTCCAGTTACAGATCCGTAGAGGCGATCATTGCTAGCAGCACGCATTTCTATCTTAATTTCAATTCCATTCAGGCTTTCTGACAAATCGGATAAGAGTTTTATTTTTTTGACACGGTCTTCATCTGCTTTCTTGGATAGTTTTGAAATTCTTTGAAGTTGATTATGCGTTGCAGGAGCGGCTAGATTTTTAGGTATGAGGTAATTTCTGGCAAATCCATTTTTCACTTCTTTTATTTCTCCACCTTTAGCAACCCCATCTACATCTTCTAAAAAAACTACTTTCATATCAGCTCACTTAATTTAAATTTTTATAAGTCGAGAAGGAATTGTACCATTTTGTTTTGTTGCAACGCTATAGATTAGCTATAAAGTTCACGTAAATAGATAATTCTATTCTTCTTGTTTTTCAGATTCGTCGTCTACAATTCTGAAATCTCCGTCGATTGTGTTATCTTTCTCGTAACCTGCATCGTCTTGATTATCTTTTTGGCCAGAGATGTTCCTTAGTATTGCGGCAGGACTTAATCCTAAGAATAATAGTAGGCTACCAATCAATATAAATATATCGTCTATCCATCCTAAGAGTGGGATTAGGTCAGGTAAAAAATCCCATGGAGATAATACATAAATAATACCAGCTATAGGTATTATTTTTAATCTCCATGGCACTCGCTTGTCCACCATCAATTTGATGATTAGTGCTAATATTCTTCCTATCAAAATTTACCCTCTCTGATAAGTAAATTAATGTTTATAGTTGTATTATATAAGTTTACATAATTAAGGAGATTTTAGTGATAAGTGTCTTTTATGGTAAAAATGATTTTGGCATAGATATGGAAATAAATAAAATTCGATTATCAGTGGCTCCTGAAGAAGTTAGAGATGTTAATTCAGTTCACTTAAATGGAGATTCGATGACAAAATCAGATTTTTTATCATCGGTATTCACCGTCCCTTTTATGTCTAATAAGAGGGTTGTAATAATTTCTAATTTTATAACCAAATTAAATTCTAAAAAAAACTTAGACGCTTCTGAATGGGTTGATTTGTTAGAAAAGTTAGACGAGGTACCACCAACTACAGATTTGTTGTTTAGGGAAGCTGACTTGGATAAAAATAATTATTTATTTAAAAAGATATCTGAGTCACATGATAGTCGAAATTTTCCACTCTTACGTCCATACGAATTAAAAGAATGGATAAAAGATAGAGTAGCAGGCATGGGTATGACTATTGAGTCAGGAGCTGTTAATCTTATGGTTGATTTTATAGGATCAGATTTAAGAACTATTGACTCGGAATTAAAAAAATTGTCTTTATACTCTGAACATGGGGTGATTACAGTTGATGATATCCAAATTATGGTTGCGTACGTTAAAGATCAAAGTATTTTTAAGTTGGTAGATTTTGCTATTGAAGGTAAAAATGAAGAAGCGTTAAAAATCAGTCAAATATTATTAGATTACGGCTCTTCTCCTAATATGATTGTCAGAATGATACAACGTCAATTGAGATTACTATTGCTTGCCTCTGATTTAAGGAAGAGGCATGTCAAAGTAAGTGAATTTTCTCAGAGATTAGCTATATCGGGATATCCTTTGCAAAAAACCTTAGAGATGGAGAAGCGATTTGAGTTTTCTAGGCTATTAAAAATTTATGGCTTAATACTAAAATCTGATATTAGAGTGAGGTCTGGGCTTATGTCAGACTCCAGTGCTTTGGACTTGCTTATTGCAGAGATGTCTTCTTGACTTTTGTAGAGTAAAATCGACCTGCTTTTAAAGCGTTTATGAGGTCTGCTTCATTGGTGATAGTGTCATAAAAATTTGTTGCATAAGTTCCTATGTCAGATATTTTGTGAGCGTCACTAGCTCCTGTTCCGGGCATTTTCAATCTCTCTGCTAAGTCTGCAGAGAACCTATTTTCATTTAAAGTGCCTCTACCATTATTAATTTCAATGGCATTAGATAGTTTTAACGCTTTATTTCTAAGACCCTTTTCAATCATTTTCGCATAAGGTAGGTAGTTGTCTGGTGTTGGCTCTGTATAAACTCTTCGATATGGATGAGCTACAACAATAGCACCACCTTGTTCGGCCACTAAATCTTTCACGAAAGCCGATTTATGCATTCCAAATATATATTCCCTTAGTCCGTAAACCAGTAAATGCCCTTCTTCTGTTGTGACTTCGCATCCAGGGATAACAAGGAAATCTGTTTTTTTGCTTAATGCTATTATGTCTTTTGGGTCCCAAAATCCGTCATGGTCTGTTATGCAAACTCCGTCAAGCCCAACTTTTTTTGCTTGCATAATTAATTCTTCAGGACTTAAAAGACTGTCGTCAGATACTGGATAAGTATGAGTATGTATATCGATTAGCATATTAATAAATGTACATGTAGGTATCAAAATCATCAACTTGAGTTGACTCATATCAAGGTTATTGATAGGCTTATATAAAGAAGATTTATTTATAACTTATAATAATCAGGAGATTTATTATGGTTTTAGGTCCTGAGAAATTCACGGAACAAGCTCAAGAAGCTTTAAATAATTCACAACTCATCTTGAATAGATACAGGCATAATCAATGGGATTGCGAACATATTCTTATGGCTTTGATTGAACAGGAAAAAGGTGTTCCTGCTGAGATACTAAACGAGTTGGAGGTGAATATTAATTTACTGCATGCTCGACTTCATGCAGAGCTTGAAAAATCTCAAAAAACAGGAGGTTTTTCAAATCAAATTTATCAGACTCCAAGATTGGATGACCTACTTGTTAGAGCTGACTCTGAAGCAAATAGATTAAATGATGATTTTATAGGTGCGGAGCATTTGCTAGTTGCCTTAACTCAAGAAGAACATGGGGAAGTCGCTGAGGTGTTATCTGAATTTGATATTACAACAGAGTCCCTATATCAAGCTTTACAAAAAATTCGGGGAGCCCATAGGATAACAGATCCTAGAGCTGAAAGTAGGTATAGGTCATTAGAACGTTACGCTACAGATTTAACCATGTTGGCATCTTCGGGCAAACTGGATCCGATTGTAGGTAGGGACTCTGAGGTAGCTAGGGTAATGCAAACATTGATCAGACGTACTAAGAACAATCCTGTTTTGATTGGAGGGGCAGGAGTAGGCAAGACTGCAATGGCAGAAGGTCTAGCTCAACGAATTGTTTCTAAAGATGTTCCTATTGAACTGCTAAACAAAAAAGTTTTAGCTCTTGACATGGGATCTCTTCTTGCAGGGTCTAAATTTAGAGGAGAGTTTGAGGAACGCCTTAAGTCTGTTATGGATGAAGTAAAACAGTCTGAAGGTCAAATAATATTATTTATAGATGAAATCCATACTGTTGTTGGTGCAGGAGCGTCTGAAGGAAGTATTGATGCAAGCAATATGATGAAACCGGCATTAGCACGAGGAGATCTTCAATGCTTAGGTGCAACAACTGAGGATGAATATAGGAAATATATCGAATCTGATGCAGCGTTAGAAAGACGATTTCAACCTGTGTTGGTTGAGGAACCTGATATAGACACTAGTATTAAAATGTTGAAAGCTTTACGCCCAAAATATGAAGCTCATCATAAATTAAAGATTAGTGATGCTGCGATAGAGGCATCAGCATCATTGAGCCAAAGGTATGTCTCTGGAAGGCTTTTGCCAGATAAAGCGGTTGACCTCATTGATGAAGCTGCCAGTAAGATGAGGATTGATAATCAGTTGCCCCCTATAACATTACGAGAAAAGGAAACCATTATTAGGCAATTGGATATTGAAGAGGTTGCTGCTGCCGAAAGAGGTGATTTTGAAAAATCAGCTGAACTTAAAGCGGAAAAATTGCAATACAATGAAGATCTAAAGATAGAAAAAGATTCTTTTATTAAAAATGAAGATTCAGAATTATTAGTAGATTCTGAACATATAGCATTTCTAATAAAAGAATGGACTGGTATTCCTGTTAGCAGATTGCTTGAAAAAGAGACTGATCGCCTTGTGAATATGGAGGAAAGTATTCATACTAGGATCATAGGCCAAGATGATGCTGTTAAAGCTGTGGCTGACGCTGTTAGAAGGTCTAGGTCAGGGTTGGGAGACCCGAATAGACCCATTGGAAACTTTATGTTTTTAGGTCCAACTGGTGTAGGGAAAACTGAACTTGCTAAATCTTTAGCTTGGTTTCTTTTTGATGATGAAGAAAATATTGTTCGTATCGATATGTCTGAGTACATGGAACCGCATTCTGTTTCAAGACTAATTGGGGCCCCTCCTGGGTATGTTGGATTCCAAGATGGAGGGCAACTTACAGAATCGGTTAGACGAAGGCCTTTTAAGGTTGTTTTATTTGACGAGATTGAAAAAGCTCATCCTGACGTTTTTAACATTTTGTTGCAACTTTTAGAAGATGGCCGCCTGACAGATGGTCAAGGAAGAACTGTAGACTTTAGGAATACTATTATAATTATGACTAGTAATTTAGGAACTAGTCACTTTGAACCTGAAACATTAGGGTTTTTACGTGAAGTTACTGAAAAAAGTAATGTAGATAATCTTAGAGCTTCAATAGAAGATGCACTTAAGAAATCTTTCAAACCAGAATTACTTAATCGATTAGATGAAGTAGTTATTTTTGATCAAATTAAAAAGGATCAGATGATAGAAATAGTTGATATTATGTTATTGAAAGTTCAAGAAAGAATGCTAAATAATAATATTAGTATTGAATTTACTAAGTCTGCTAAACAATGGTTAGCAGATGAAGGCTTTGATAGTGTTTATGGGGCTAGACCATTAAGAAGAACTATACAAAGAACTATTGAGAATCCTTTATCAACAGCTATTCTAAGAGGAGATTTTGATAACGACTCTATTGTTTCGGTAGGTGTAAAAGATGGAAAATTGAATTTTACATCTGCTTCTGGGGGCTAAATTTCTAACTTCTCATAAATTATGATTTTTTAAATATTAAAAATATGTTATTTTAGATATTGTAAATTGTGAGACGGAGGAAAACTTGAATAATAAAAATAATTCTAGTAAAAATTTATCACGAAGATCATTTTTAAAAGGCTTACCTTTAGGTATTCTGGCTGTTGCAAGTATAGGTGTTATAGGTTCTAATTTGATGAAATCAGTTAGACGTCGTCGCCCCCCTGTTTTTAAAAAGGACTCTATATTTACCCCTAAGTCTCGTCAATAATTTCTCAGAGTACGGTTTTTATTTTAAATACAATTTAGAATTTAAGACTGGTATACTTTTATCCCAATTGCTAATGGAGAGATGGCCGAGTGGATTAAGGCGCTGGTCTCGAAAATCAGTATGAGAATTTATTTTCATCGTGGGTTCGAATCCCACTCTCTCCGCAGATAATGGAGAGATGCTAGAGTGGCCGAATAGGCGCGACTGGAAATCGCGTGTTCCCTCACAAGGGGAACCGTGGGTTCGAATCCCACTCTCTCCGCCACTATAAATATAAGAATTTATAAAAAGGATCAAAATATATATGACTGAAAATCTTGTAATAGTAGAATCTCCGGCAAAAGCTAGGACTATAGGAAGATTTCTTGGTAAAGATTATGATGTTCAAGCTTCTGTAGGACATGTTAGGGATTTAGCTAAAGCTGCGGGGAAAGTAGTAAATGGAGTGGACTTAAATGAGGCAGGGACAGAGTTTATTCCTAATTATGAGATTACAAGAGGTAAAAATAAGGTAGTTACTGCATTAAAGAAAGCTGCTAAAAATGCTGAGAATGTTTACTTAGCTACAGACCCTGACAGAGAAGGAGAAGCAATTTCTTGGCACTTATTGGAGGCGGCATCCATTGATCCGAATAAAGTTAAAAGAGTTGTATTCCATGAAATTACAAAGCCTGCAATTGAAGAGGCATTTGCTAATCCTAGATCATTGGACCTTGATTTAGTAGATGCATATCAGGCACGTCGAGTTCTTGATAGGGTAGTAGGATTTAAATTAAGCCCTGTATTGTGGAGAAAAGTTAAGCGAGATCTGTCTGCTGGAAGAGTTCAGTCTGTTGCAGTGAGAATAATTGTTGATAAAGAAGATGAAATAAACTCTTTTGAGAAAGATGAGTATTGGACCTTAGATGCTATTTTGGAGACCGGAAATTCCTCTTCATTTAAAGCATCCCTAGTTAGTATTAACGGAAATAAAGGAAATGATAAAAAACATCTAATTAAAAATGAAAAAGAATCTAAGAGTATATTGAAAGAATTATCAAATTCAGAATTCCAGGTTTCAAAATTTGAAACTAAAGAAACTAAAAGGAGACCATCGGCTCCATTCATAACAAGCACCCTACAACAGGAATCATCTAGAAGGCTAAGGTTGTCTGCTACAAGGACTATGAATATCGCTCAGGGTTTATATGAGGGAAAAGCTATTGGGGGGACAGATGATGTAGTAGGTCTTATTACGTATATGAGGACAGATTCTACAGAAGTTTCTTCTGCTGCGCTTACTGAAATCGCCTCTTTTATAAAAGATAAATATGGGCCTAACTACTTACCAGAAAAACCAAGGTTATATTCAAAAAAGGTTCAAGGGGCTCAAGAAGCTCACGAGGCTATACGTCCAACTTCTATTCTCAGAACCCCAGATTCTTTGAGGGATTTTTTGGATAATGATGAATTAAGATTATATACACTTATTTGGAAACGCATGCTTTCGAGCCAGATGGTTGATTCGATCTACGACAGAACTATAATTGATATAGATACTACTTCAAGTGATTCTAATAATATTTATGGGTTTAGGGCTAGTGGAAACGTTCTGAAATTTGATGGTTTCAGGATTGTGTATTCAAATAATAATTCAGATGAAGATAATTCAGATGAAGAAAAAGAAAAAGATCTTCCTGTACTGTCGTCAGGACAAAATATATCCTGTAAAAATCTTCAAGACGAACAAAAATTTACACAACCTCCCCCAAGATTTACAGAAGCTTCTTTAATAAATCATTTGGAAAAAGAAGGAATTGGACGCCCAAGTACATATGCCTCTATTTTAAGTACTATTCAAGCTAGAGATTACGTTTGGTCAGTTAGAGGAAAACTGCACCCAACTAAGTTAGGTAAAGCAACCACGTTATTTTTGGCAGAACATTTTGATGATGTGTTAGATCCTGGATTTACGGCAGGTATGGAAAAAAAGTTAGATGATATAGCTGAGGGGAGAGTTAAATGGAACCCTATGCTTTTAGAATTTTATGGACCATTTGACAAAAAAATAGAAAATGTAATTAAAGAATCTGAGAGAGTTAAGAATAAGTTATTAGTAGAGGACACAGGTAGAATTTGTACGACATGCGAAGATAAGCCCATGGTAATAAGAATGGGTAGAAACGGTAGGTTTGTATCGTGCTCGGGATTCCCTGATTGTAAACATTCAGAAAACTTGACTTTGTCTACCCTGGGAGTGCAAGGAGTTGTTTGCCCATTATGTCAGGGAGAGTTACAGGAAAAATTAAGGAAAGCAACTAAAACTAGAGCAGCTAGAAGATTTTACGGATGTGTCAATTTTCCTGAATGTGACTTTGCTATAAATACTCTTCCAATCTCTAACAAACTTTGTCCTGATTGTAAATTAGGTCCTTTATTGCCTGTAGGAGATACTAACGCAAGGTGCTATGATTCAAAAGAGTGTGGGTTTAGGTCTTCCTTGAAAGACTTGGGTGTGTCTCAAGATCAGTTAGTTAATCCAATTAAACTTTGATACATAAGATAATTTAATACTTACTGCTAATAAGACCTGCTCAATACTAGAAATAAATGCTTAACATTAATATTCTTACTTAATGGATAAATATTATTTTACCTCTATTTCATCGGAATACTTAAATGAAATGACTCATGTTAGAGGTCTTTCTGAGGTGACTATTCGTGGGTATTCACAGGATCTCAATACTTTATTTAAGTTTTTAATTCAGGATTCTGTAGATGAATTTTCTGATTTTAATAGGATGTCAGTAAGGAGATATCTTTCTTGGCTTGATAATTCTGATTATTCGCGTTCCAGTATTGTTAGGAAATTGTCTGTATTAAGAAATTTTTTTAGGTGGCTGCACTCCAGAGATTATATAAAGATTGATCCTGTTCCTTTAAGAGTGCCAATGAAGAAACCTAAGTTATTGCCCAAAGTTCTGTCGGAGAATGAGATTGACAGACTTGTTTCTGCAGTGATTTCTTATAATACAGATTTGAAAAATAATAATATATTCACAGCACGTGACATAGCTATCCTAGAACTTATATATGGTTCTGGCTTGAGGGTCAGTGAATTGGCTGCATTAAATGTAGATGATATAGATTTTGAAGACCTGAAAACCAGAGTTATAGGCAAAGGGAATAAAGAAAGGATTGTTTTATTTGGAGAAATTGCGAAAAATTGTCTTCTAGATTACATGTCGATATATCGACCCAAAATACTTAAAGATTTTGATTCATCTCAGAATGCTCTGTTTCTTTCTACAAGAGGAACTAGGCTCAGTGTTAGGTCAATTCAACATAGAATTAAAAATTATGCTAAATATGCCGGTTTAAGCAGTTGGGTACATCCACATACTTTGAGACATTCTTTTGCAACGCATATGATGGATGGAGGAGCTGATATCAGGGTGGTTCAGGAATTGTTAGGTCATTCTAGTCCAGCTACTACCCAAATTTATACGCATGTTACAGGGGCTCAAGCTGTAAAAACATATATGGCTGCTCATCCGGCTGCAGGTATTGACGAAGAAGAAAAATAAAAGCATCCTATAAAAGCAATATTTTGGAATTAAATCATGCGGATATTATTAATTAACGGTCCAAATTTAAATATGCTAGGCCGAAGAGAACAGGCTCTCTATGGTTCTGACACACTTGACAGTGTTGTAAAAAACTTAAAAAATATAGCCGTTTCAAAAAACATTGAACTCATCTCCTTCCAATCTAATGATGAGTCCGAAATAGTTTCGTTTATTCAACAAAATGCTGATTCTAGCCAAGGTATAATTATCAATGCTGGCGCTTTGACACATTACGCTCTTTCCCTTAAAGACGCTTTACTAGACGCATCAATTCCAATTGTTGAAGTTCATATTTCAAATATTCATTCTAGGGAAGAATATAGAAGAGATTCTGTAATTGCTCCGATTGCACTAGGGCAAATTATAGGTATGGGAACTAAAGGGTATGCTTATTCACTAGAATTTTTATCTCAATATTTAGATAATCATTAGTTTTCAATGAACACAAAAAATAGACTAAATAATCTTAGAAGAGAAATGGCTAATTTTTCTATAAAGGGATTCTTGGTAACATCCAATAAAAATTGTCAGTATATATCTGGGTTTTCTGGAAGTAATGGATATATATTTGTAACTCAATATGAATCATACTTGTTTACAGATTCGAGATATATTTCTACTGCTCGAATTCAAATGGACGACTGGATTGTTCTTCCGATTACTAGAAATTATTCTTGTTTATCGGAAACATTATCTAAGGTTAATGGTATAACCCAAAGTGATAATGGTTTTACGCTTGGGTTTGAATCTGCCCATATTTCATTTGAGGAATATACTAAATTAAAAAATGAGATTGGAGATATTGTTTCTTTAGAACCAATATCTTCTTTAGTGGAATCAATGAGATCTACTAAAGATCTAGAAGAACTCACTCTTCTCAACGATTCTGTAAAACTTGCAGATAGCATCATTCAAGAAGTATTAAGTAATATTAAGCCCGGTATTTCAGAAGTAGAAATTTCACATATGATCGATTCTCTTATTGTTAATTCAAGTGCAGATGGTACGGCTTTCCCCTCAATTGTTGCTACCGGCTTAAACAGCGCATCCCCTCATCATGCACCTACTGATGAAAAAGTTAAAACAGGAGATTCTGTATTAGTTGATATGGGAGTTCTGTATAAAGGTTATAGAAGTGATATTTCAAGAACTATTTTTGTTGGAGAAATGGAACAAAAATTTTCAGAAATATACTCTATTGTTTTAGAAGCTCAGATGATTACTTGTCGTGCGGCTATTCCTGGAATTACCGGACAATATTTAGATAATACAGCTAGAGAATTTATAATTTCAAAAGGCTATGGAGATTATTTTATACATGGTTTAGGGCATGGAGTTGGACTAGATATTCATGAAAAACCTATGATTATCTCTTCTTCACAAGATATATTAGATGTGGGCTCAGTGTTTACTCTTGAACCTGGAATTTATATTCCGGATTGGGGAGGAGTTAGAATTGAAGATATTTTTATTATGGAAGAAAATGGACCTAAGAGATTGTCGAGGGCTCCTAAATAATTTTAATATAAATAAAAATAAGGATATATAAATGACACTTAATTATGGAGAATTAAAAAGAGGTACATCTATAGAATTAGATGGAGAACCTTATTCGGTTGTCGAATATGAACATAGCAAAATGCAAGGAAGAGCTCCCGTTATGAAAATTCGATTCCGTAGTTTACGAACAGGAAAAATATTAGATAGGACCTTCCAAGGAGATGTGAAATTTTCTCTAGCTCACGTTGATCGTAGAAAAGCTCAATATATATATAAGGATGGAGATCTTTTTTATTTTATGGATACTGAATCATTTGAACAATTTCCTATGAATGAGGATCAAATTAAGGAATCTCTAAAATTTTTAAAAGATCAAATTGAGTTAGACCTTATCTTTTTTGAAGATAACCCTATCTCACTAGAATTACCTTTGAATGTCGATTTAAAAGTTACGGATTCTCCACCAGGTGTTAAAGGTGATACTGCTCAAGGAGCATCAAAGCTTGCTACACTTGAAACTGGTTTACAAATATCAGTACCCTTATTTGTTAATGAAGGAGACATTGTAAAAGTTGACACTAGGACAGGGGAATATTTATCTAGGGCTTAAGTATGATTGATTTAACGGTTTCGCAACTTCTTGAGCATATTGAAAACCTTTTCAATATTGACTCTACGTTATCAGATGTGTCAGTTGTGGGGGAAGTTTCTAGGGTTACTAAGGCCGCTTCAGGACACTCTTATTTTACTCTCAAAGATGAAGAATCAATCATTGAAGGAGTGATTTTTAGTAGAGGAATAGGGTCGCATTATCTTGAATTAGGAGAAATGGTTAGAATATTTGGGCGTGTATCTGTCTATAAGCGACAAGGGCGGATGCAAATTATGGCTGAGATTATTCAGCCAGTAGGAACTGGTCTTATTCAAGCTCAGATTGATGAGTTGAGAAAAAAACTTAACGCTGAAGGTCTTTTTGACATGTCTCGAAAGCGACCTATACCTAAATATCCGATTAACATTGGTGTTGTGACATCAGAAGATGCTGCAGCTTGGGAAGATATTAAGCGTACTGTATCCAATAGATTCCCGATGAGTAAGTTAATACTTTCGCATACTTTAGTTCAAGGTGACAAGGCTGCATCTTTAATATCTGAGGCATTATATTCATTTAATGATTTAACTGATATTGATTTAATAATTTTAGCTAGAGGCGGAGGTTCCCCTGAAGATCTATTGCCATTTAATGATGAATTTGTTGCACGAGCAATTTTTGCATCTGCAGTTCCTGTTGTGACCGGAATAGGCCATGAAAATGATTGGAGCATAGCTGATGATGTGGCTGATTATAGAGCGGCAACACCAACAGCGGCAGCGGTAGCTTCAGTACCAGATTGGGTGAAAGTTATGGAATCTATTACCTTAATGAAAAATACTTTGGGTGACCGCTTAGGAAATATCCTTGACCAGACAAAAACAATTCTAGGAATGACTGTTTCTAATCTAAATTCGAGTATCCCAGATTTTGATTATTCGAAACTACAATTGGATGATCTGATTTATAGGTCTTCCAATTCGATAGATAATGTATTTAATTCCCAGAGTGATGGATATGCGAAGCTTTACGATAATTTGAAAATAATGTCACCGCAAGCAACATTAGATAGGGGCTATTCAATTCTGCACAAGCATCCAACTAATGAATTGATTTTTAAAAAATCAAACGTTACTCCCGGAGATTTACTTAAAATAACCATTTCAGACGGGATTATTGATGCTATTGCAGAAAACTGATAAATTTTTAAGTATGAGTGGAGTATAAAATGGACGATTCTGATAACCTTACATTTGAACAATTAATGGCTCGTCTTGAGAAATATGTCCTTCAGTTAGAAGAAGGAGGCATTTCTCTTGATAAAGCTGCTGATTTATATGAAGAAGCAATGGAAATGGCAACTTTAGCAAGTTCTAAATTGTCTGATGCTGAACTCAGAATAACTAATATTAAGGAAAAATACACAGAATCTCTTGATTCTGATGTAGAGGCATAGCCTCATACTTCATACAGTTATAATTGTGTTTTCTAATATTCCAATAGATGAAATTTCAATTTTAACTATATCTCCTTCTGATAATGTGAAATCAGGCGGCGGCACTATTGAAGTGCCTGTTAATACAGTTGTGAAGTCGGGTACAGTATTACTTCTTTGAAGCCAATCTGCTATTTCTTCACAGCTTCTTGCCATTTCGCTAGTTGATGTATTACCTGAAAAAACCTCTTTTCCATTTCTTATGATCTGGCACTTAACATCTAAATCATGAGGATCTTTTATGGTGTCTGCACTAACAAAACAAGGACCTATCGAACAGCTCAAGTCATATAGTTTAGCTTGAGGCAGGTATAAAGGATTATCTCCTTCTATAGATCTGCTACTCATATCGTTACCAATAGTGTATCCCACTATTGAGCCTCGGAAAATCACAAAAGCTAATTCTGGTTCTGGTACATCCCAAATAGAATCTGATCGGATTCCTAAATCTTCAAAGGGCCCCATGCATCTGTCTGCTGTAGATTTAAAAAATACTTCAGGGCGTTCTGCATTATATATATTTGAATATATATCTGGAGTGTCACTTTCACGACGTCTTTCTAATTCACTACTCTTGTATGTCACTCCTGCGGCCCAAACTTCTGGAGGATCTAAAGGTCGATCTATTTGGTAATCACCATTTTGAGATTTTGAGTCTTCGTAAACTTTATTTAAAGATAATATTTCTGGGTTGCCAGAGTCTAGGATTTTTTTTGTTAAATTATCTAAAGCTATCCCTGAGATATGTGAAAGCTTTATTAAATTTCCTAAATCGTCTAATTCTTCTTCGACAGAAGTAATACTTTCTAAAATTCCTTTTTCTTTTTCAACTCCAATTATTGGTAATCCATATTTGTTTTCTATTCGATAGTATCTCAATGCTAACTCCTAACATAATTGGTATATTCGTATGAATTGTATCGTTATTTTTGTTAAATTAGTACTGCCTATCATGTAGAATGAATTCGTTTTAGAACTTTTTAGATATTATATGTTTGTTTGACACCTTTTTTGAGTCTTCATATACTGAGTCTGCATGATAAGTTGTGTCATGATAAATTGTTTTGGAGTAGTATGACTAAATTTATATTCATCACCGGTGGCGTTGTTAGTTCAGTTGGGAAAGGTGTTTGTGTGGGCTCTATTGGGAGGATACTGAAAGATCGAGGCCTTTCTGTTTCTCTGATGAAACTTGATCCTTATTTAAACGTCGATCCGGGAACTATGTCACCATATCAACATGGGGAAGTTTTTGTTACCAACGATGGCAGTGAAACTGATTTAGACTTAGGCCACTATGAACGATTTGTTAATGTCAATTTAGGTAAATCATCCAATATTACAGCTGGTCAAGTTTATAGTGATGTTATAGCTAGAGAACGCCGGGGAGAATTTTTGGGGGGAACCATACAAGTTGTTCCTCATGTGACCGATTCTATAAAATCTAAAATTTTAGATTTAGCAGAGCAAACTGAAGCAGATGTTATCGTAGTTGAAGTTGGGGGAACAGTAGGAGATATTGAAGGCTTACCTTTTCTAGAAGCTATTCGGCAGATGAGAAATGAGGTTGGCAGGGACAATGTTTTTTATATACACCTAACCTTTTTACCTTATATAACTTCGACAGGTGAATTAAAAACCAAACCTACCCAGCACAGCGTTAGAGAATTGAGAGGTATAGGAATACAGCCAGATGCAATCATATGTAGAAGTGACCATACGGTTCCAGCAGACCTTAGGCGTAAAATAATGATTCATTGTGATGTGCCAATTGAAGGGGTGCTTATGTTACCTACTGTGTCAACAATATATGAGGTACCTCTAATATTAGAGAAACAGGGTATGGGAAACCTTATTAGAGATACCTTGTCGCTAGAAACTCAAAATGATGAGTCAACTCCCTCAGATGACTGGAAAAAACTCGTGTCTATGATTAAAGCAGAAAAAGACTGTTTAAAAATATCTGTTGTTGGCAAGTATGTAGATTTGCACGATGCGTATATCTCAGTCAAAGAAGCACTTATACATGCAGGGATAGAATATTCTAGGAATATTGAAATAAAGTGGGTTGATTCGGAAGACATTGAAGAAAATGGTCCCGAAAAATATTTAAATGATTCTGCAGGAGTTGTTGTTCCAGGTGGATTTGGGTATAGGGGGGTAGAAGGAATGATATCGGCTGTAGAATACTGCCGAGTAAACGATATACCGTACTTGGGACTTTGTTTAGGGATGCAAGTTATGGTTATTGAAGCAGCTAGGAGTTTGCTAGATAAAAAATCTGCTAATTCTACAGAATTTGTCAAAGATACTCCTGATCCTGTAATACATATTATGGAAGATCAAAAAGGGATTAAAGATAAAGGCGGGACAATGAGATTGGGAGGGTATCCGTGTGACCTTATTGCAGGTACTATTGCCTCCAAAGCATATGGAAATATTAAAGACACAATTATGGAACGTCACAGGCACAGGTTCGAATTCAATAATTTATATAGAGAAGATTTGATTTCTGTTGGCCTTAAGCCATCTGGTATGTCTCCTGATGGAAATTTAGTGGAAATTGTTGAGTATTCAGACAATGAGTTTATGTTAGGAACTCAATTTCACCCTGAATTCCTTTCTAGGCCTACAATCCCTCATCCTATTTTCAGTGAATTTGTCAGTGCATCTGTTAATAAAGTTAATAAAAATAGATAACAGTTACATTTGTTATTTTGTATGATATAATTCCATTAGTTCATTTGGAACTTTTATCGCTTTACGGCAATCCCATGTAAGTTTGTCTCTAAGTTAATTTTGATTTTGAGATCATACGGGATTATTAAACCCTTAATATGTATATAGGGCACATTTTGTGTGTGAATTAAAAATTGGTTGGTGAATTAATAAAATGAAATTGGCTGAACTTCAAGAAAAGACAGATGAAGAATTGCTTGAAATAGCAATTAAAGCAAGCGTAGTTGAAGAAGGGACTACTCCTAGGCGTCTGGATCTTATGCGCAAGGTCTTTAAAATCTGCTCTGATAACGAAGAGAATATTACTGCTGTCGGGATACTTTCGATACTTAGTGAAGGTTATGGTTTTTTAAGGCAAAATGGGGAACAGAGAGGATCCGGAGATGTATACGTTTCACAATCGCAAATACGAAGATTTAATCTTAGAGCAGGTGATTATGTGGAAGGGGATGTTCGTCCTCCTAAAGACGGGGAACGCTATTTTGGACTTGTTAAGGTTCAGAGTGTTAACGGGATAGATCCTAATGATTCAAAATCTAGACCTAAATTCGAATCTTTAACCCCTATTTTCCCTGAAGTAAGGATTGCTTTAGAAACAGGACAAAAACAACTCTCAACAAGGCTAATGGATATTATTTCACCGGTTGGACGGGGCCAAAGAGGGTTAATTGTTGCTCCGCCAAAAGCTGGGAAGACCACAATTTTGAAAGACATTGCTAATGGTA
>CEQQ01026082.1_pt1 | contig 16185 bp, 13 predicted proteins | sample 531041 | NCBI WGS metagenome assembly CEQQ01 (sample SAMEA2621222, study PRJEB7988) | marine metagenome | biome: marine biome (ENVO:00000447); feature: deep chlorophyll maximum layer (ENVO:xxxxxxxx); material: "saline water (ENVO:00002010), including plankton (ENVO:xxxxxxxx)" | depth 150 m | reverse complement strand
CAATTCCTACGGCAATGTCAGGTAATCCATCCGAGTTGAAATCTGATGCCGTCACATAAATCGGCGTGTTGCCGGTATCGATGTGCTTTGTGGAGAGGTTGCCATTCCCGTCGTTAGTAAATACGGAGATGTTGTCAGATTGGCGGTTGGCCACGACCACATCATCTGTTCCGTCCAGATCATAGTCAACGATAACAATGCCGTCCGTGTAGGAACCGGCCTGGTAACAGACTGGATCAGAAAGAGTAGCATCGTCTGTGTTTAATAAAACACAGATATTGTTTGACTCAGGACTGGTTACAACTAGATCGAGTGTTGTATTGTTGTCGATGAACGCCCACGCCAGGCTGTTGGGATGGTCAGTTGTGATGACTTGCTTTTGAGTGAATTCGCCGGATCCGTCGTTTTCAAATAGGCGAACGTCATTGCTTGAGTGATTAGTTACAGCGAAATCTAAATCGCCGTCATTGTCGATGTCTCCAAATTCTGCATACAAAGGAATGGAGCCTACATTTATCGACCGCGATGAGAATGACTGCCCCCCTTCGTTTTCCAAGATGCTTACAGTGTTTGCATGAACATTGACGACCACGAGATCCAGATCCCCATCGCCATCAATATCTCCGGCATCTATGCCACGAGGGTTGTCACCGACATTTTGTGTTGTTTGCTGAGTGAATCCACCTTCACCATCATTCCAGAGGAATTTGACCATTCCGGATAAATCTTGAGTCACAACGATATCGATATCCTGATCACCGTCAAAATCTCCAACCTCTGCTGAACCGGTTCTAGTACCGGTGTTATAGGAAATTAAAGTGTCAAAGCTACCGTTACCGTCGTTGAAGTGGATGCTGGTAGTCTTAACATGATGATTTGCAGCAACAAGATCAACATCTCCATCCATGTCGAAATCTGCAGCCTTAAGGCCGTGTACGTTACTGGCTGTGAATTGTGAAACAGAACCAAGATCAGCTACCAGATCTGAATCGGCGTTGTTTGTTACCGGCCGTTCCGTGGACAAGCGTACTATATAATCCCCTGCCTCTAGACCCGCAAAAGCATAGTCTCCGGATGAGTTTGTAGTCTCGCTGACCTCCGAAGGTTCCTTGACTCCGTTATTGTTAGAATCAAGGTAGACGACTATCCCAGGAACTCCTGATTCATAACCGGCTGTATAAGTTAGTTGATCAACAAAAACATCTATGCCTAAATTTTCATCCGGTGAAATAAAAGATGGTGCATAAAGACCAAAGGCATTAAAGGATGCATCGGTCTCGAGTACCTCAACTGGCAATGTAACTAACACTTCATTACCAGAGTCACTTACATTTCGCGTCGTTGGAACATTTCCCAATTCTGAAGACAACTGCCCTTTTCCGCTTATCCATAAACGTATTTCTGGCTGACCGGATTCTCCACTGGGTGTGTAGTTAAAGGTCCAGGTCCGTGTGCGGCCACTACCTTCATCTATATCCATCAATAGGATTCTGTCGGTCTTATAATGACTCCCAGTTGCAGTAAAAAAGTCTGTGTGTGCTCTGATCGAGTCACCTTCATGAGATTCAACCAATCCAATACCGATTTTCGAATCGTCGTTTGTATTGAAAAAGCCAATATGTACTTGGTTATTCCAGCCATCGTGATTTGCGTAGAATTCGCCACTCGCAGAGAACTCCCGTTTTAAATTTATTGAATCAAGTAGACTAAGGTCCGCGTAGTAATTTGGCGTTCCAGTTCGTGCAAATCTACCACCAATTTCTCCAGCTCCGGATTCCGCTTCTGTGAAGTCCGTTTCACTGTAGCCATAATTGTTACCACTTGTCTGATTATTGGATGCTGTCCAATTTGGATTGCTATCAAACCCTTGAGTCCGGATGATTTGGGCTGATCCATCAGAATTAGCATCTTGAAATACGGTGCCGGAGATGGTGGACAAAACCCGACGATCTTCCAGATCTTCTAGAAATAACTTGCGAGAGCGGGTTTCTCTTGTTTTTCTGCCTATTCGAGACTTCAAAATGCCAAGGGAACGTAGAGTCTTCTTTATCATCTTAAACGGCTTTATCTAAATCGAATTGAACGAGTAGGTAATGCAACGGATGTTGCAATAGGTGAGCAGCGTTCTGTCTATCTTCTCTAGATTAACATCTAGAGATGGCGTTTCAAAAAGGAAAAGTGAGTACAAAATGAATAAGAATAGTCAGCCAACTGAAGACTAATCTTCCTCACCGATCTCGCTGAGACGCTGCTCCCAGTCCCGTCCGGTTTGTCGACGGGCTTTGTATTGCTTCTGCGCCCAACTTTGCAAGAACATCAATAGAAATGCAAGAAACAGAATCGCGAAGCTGTATATGAAGATCATATCGCTATCCTGTTAATGTGAAACGGCATCCCCTGCTCCGCTGGGGATATGGATGTCTTCAACCATTTGCTGTACATGCTCTGGGGCATCTGGTGTAAATGCGTTTACGATAAATGCCACTGCAAAATTGATCAGCATACCAATCGTGCCGATTCCAGCAGGGGAAATCCCAAACAGGTAGTTTTCCTTGGGGCCATCAAGGAACTGGAAGTAAATAATGTAGCCAAGTGTGAATCCGATTCCACAGAGCATCCCAGAAATTGCGCCTGCACGCCCCATTCGCTTAGAGAAGATACCAATCAACAAGGTCGGAAAGAAAGACGACGCGGCTAATCCGAATGCAAATGCGACCGTCTCGGCGATGAAATCTGATGGTGGATTGATTCCAAAATATGTTGCTACAGCTAGTGATATACCGGCGGCAAGCCGTGCATAGAACACTTCTTGCTTATCCGATATGTCGGGATTAACGATATTCTTCATCAGGTCGTGTGATATCGACGTCGACAGCACCAATAATAAACCAGCTGCAGTAGATAAAGCTGCTGCAATACATCCGGCCATCAGCAAGGCAATGACCCATTTGGGCGCACCTGCCATGTGTGGATTGGCCATCACCATGATGTCCTTTTGCACCGTTAGTTCATTGGGTGTATCCGAATTGGGTCCACGATACTGAATCAGGCCATCCCCATTTTTGTCATCGAATACCATTTGTTCGGTGTGCTCAAATTGCGAAAGCCATTTCGCTTCATCGCTTGCTGTGGCGTATTCTAATCCATCCAGCTCAGTAATCAGATTTACACGTGCGAATGCACCAATGGTCGGAGCGGTTAAATAAATCACTGCAATAAACCCGAGGGTCCAGCAAGCGGATGTGCGGACAGCACGGACGCTTTTGACCGTAAAGAACCGAACGATCACATGCGGTAAACCAGCCGTGCCGCACATTAGTGCAGCCGTAATACAAAACATGTCGATTAGTGGAAGTGAACCGCTTGTATAGTGTGCGAAACCAAGTTGATCGTTGATCTCATTGAGTTTTTCAAGGAACGGTATCGCTGTGTCCCCGGTTGTAATGTCACCGATAAATCCGAGTTGCGGGATAAAGTTATTTGTCAGCGCAATCGAAATGAATACAGCAGGAATGGTATAGGCGAAAGCCATCACGCAGTACTGAGCAACTTGCGTATATGTAATTCCTTTCATGCCACCGAGCCCGGCATAAAAGAACACGATCGCGGCTCCGATCAGTACACCCCAAGTGGTACTAATATCGAAAAGTTGGGAGAAGACAACTCCCACACCGCGCATTTGGCCCATGATATAAGTCATGCATATAAAAATGGCACATACGACAGCAACACCACGGGCAAGATTCGAATAAAAACGGTCACCAACAAAGTCCGGTACAGTCGCTTTCCCAAACTTGCGCAAATACGGCACCATCAAGATCGTCAGCAGGACGAATCCGCCTGTCCATCCCATCAGGAAACGTGATCCGTCATATCCACTAATCGCAAGCCCACCAGCCATGGAAATGAACGTCGCTGCAGACATCCAGTCTGCGGCAGTTGCCATGCCATTAGCGATCGGTGATACCTCACCTCCGGCGACGTAGAATTCCTGGGTTGATCCCGCTCGTGAGCGGATAGCAATGGCGATGTAGACCGCAAAAGAGATGCCAATAAAAATGAAATTGAGTGTGCTTTGTTCCATGTCTTAGTTCCCTGCTGATTACTCCGAGTAACCATGCTTGTCGTCGAGTCGCTGCATGAGCACCTTGTAGACGATGAGCAGTAGCACGAAACAAATGATGGAGCCTTGCTGTGCCATCCAAAACCCAAACTTAGCATTACCAATCATTGGCATGTTGGTATCCATCCAGCCTCTAAAGAGCACAGCACAGCCGAGACTGACCATGAACCATACAGCCAGTAATACAAGAGTGATCTTCAAGCATGCCTTGCGATGCTCGCGTGCAGAATTGTTTTCCATGTGGCTGTATAGTTCTCAGTGAGAGATGGATTTGTGAATCATGCTGAAACGAGAAGCGTTTAGTTTAGCTGGTAGGACTTCGTTTGTCATAAGCCAGTTTAGTATCGCAACACCCTATGAGCCGATCGCTTTCTTGACAGCAATAACTGTTCTGCGTGCCCTAAAATTGATCACCTTTCGTCCCCATTTAATGGTTTCCTTGATGGGTTCAAGCTCAACACCGTTAATGGAAGCTTTGCCCGCTTCAATGCGTTGATCGGTGCGCACAGAATGGCGATCAACCGCCATCATCGTCGCTGTCATACCAAAATCATCATGCCACCCTTCCGGAGTCTGTTCGATTCCGTTCTTTTCCAGAAAGGCATCGACTGCAGGAAAATCATAATACTCAGCTATGTAATGAACTTTAGTTGCTCCCCCGTCCCATGCAGCATTTAGTTTCGCCGCGACATCCTTAAGTCCTTCCTGATTGCCACCACTATCGCCGATAAGCACGATATTCTTGAATCCATGTTGCTTTAGTGAAGAGCAAACGTCGGTGACCAATGCCCGGTACGTCTCTTCTGTAACGCTAATGGTGCCAGGGTAATGCATGTGTAGACTTGGCGGATCGATATCGCCTTCAGGTACAAACCCGATGATTGGTGCAACGAGCGCATTTCCCAGTTGGTTGGCAATAGCTCGAGTTGTGCCTCTTAGCACGACATTGTGTTTACCAGTGACCAGATACGGTCCGTTTTGTTCAACACCACCGGTAGCGACGATGACTGTATCTTTTCCACTCTTCATTGCATCGCGTACTTCAATCCAGGTCATATCTTCGATGAAGACTGTATCAAGAACAGGAATAGGATTCTCCATGTTCGGGTCTGGCTTTACCGGATCTGGTATCGCTGCTGCGAATCCAAGTGCTGCACCCGCGGCAATTATTGCAAATATCGGCTTCATTATCTTCGTCCTGTTATTGAGAGTAGTGATGATTCGAATGTAAGCGTTGACTCAGTGAATAGTTAGTCGAATTTTGGCAGTTACTACCACGCAGTCCAGCCACCGTCGACCAGTAGGTTTTGACCGGTGATGTAACTACCAGCGTCGCTGGCCAACAAAATCAAAGCGCCTTTTAACTCGTGTGGTAATCCCATGCGTTTCATAGGGTTCTTGGTGCAAAGTCGCTCTACCATTTCTTGTGGGGCGTTGTCATTGGGAAACGGCCCTGGACTTAAGCAATTCACACGGATGTTATCACCAGCCCAGTACGCGCTAAGATGACGAGTCATGTGAACAATTCCACCCTTGAGAGCGTGATAGGACACGGGACTTGCGTTGCATACGCCTTCGTAGGCATCTGGATACGAAGCAACGACGCCATACATTGATCCGATATTGATAATGCTGCCGCTGGCTTCACGCTCAACAATGTGATTTCTAAATTCACGGGCCAGCAAAAAGTAGCCGGTGGCATTGGCAAGTTGATCTGTAAACTGCTCACCGGATACTGTTGTTAAGTCATCCCCAGCGCCACCGGTTCCATTGTTGATCAGGATGTCAACGCTGCCGGCCAGTTCAACGGCGCTGCTAAATGCTGACTTGATTGACTCTTCACTCTTTTGATCCAGCGTGAGGGCAATGTGACCTTCACCAGGGAGTGCTGCAATCGCCTCTTCAGCTCTTGCTTGGGTTCGGCTTGTCAGGATTACGCGTGCGCCACATTCGGCGAGCGCATTGGAAAACGCCGTTCCCAGATACCCTGCTCCACCGGTAATGAGTGCAGACTTGCCAGTTAAATCGAATAATTGCTGTGTTGTTGGAGGCATTTAGGAATCACTACTCGTTTGATACTTATATCAGTTAATTGTTTGCCAGGTATGTGTGTCAGATGATTCAAGCATTGCCAGATTTACCTTGAGCGTCTGAATGGCTGCTTCCAGCGTACACGATGGCAGATCGCCTTGCTCTCTTGCATCAAGAAACATGTTGGCTTGTTTTACGAATAAGTCGTCACGTTCAAGATCATACTGTGCACCTTCGCGCCATTGAGTTTCTGGCGTGTCATGCCATACCCAACGCCCCTCATGCATCAGACATTTAATCGTGCCTTTTTCGCAGTTAATTATGAAGGTGGACTCGTTGGGTGATTGGAACTGGTTTGAAACGAGTGATCCCATGATCTCACCATGTCGCGTAATGACGTGAACAGTGTCTTCCACCGTTACACCTTCAAGAGCCAGATGATCTGCATCACATGCAAGTTTGGTAATAGGACCTACAAGCAATTCGGCTGTGTTCATTGAATGAGTGATTGCATCCTGAATACAACCGCCACCGGTAGCTCTGTCCGTATAGTAGATCTCGCGATAGGCCGGACGGTAATACGGAAAGTTTTGGCCAGAGACGTAATTGATCTGTAAGGGCTTACCAAATCTGCCACTGTCCAATTCTCGTTTTACATCCTGTATAACCGGATGTTGATGTGTCACGTAGGCGACACCGCAGCAAACTCCTGCCGTTGAAATGGAAGATTTTAAGATATCGATGTCATTCAGCGATGTGCTGAGTGGCTTTTCAATCAGAATATCAACACCGTGATTGGCCAGTGTAATCGCCATTTCTATGTGAAGATGCGCCGGTGCACAAATTACGGCCAGATCTGGTGGTGATGCGATTGCGTCGTCAAGTGAATTCCAGACAGTCGTAATACCGTACTGCGCCGCTATGTCCTGAGCCAGATCGTTGTTGACTTCACAGATCTCTGCAGTCACACGCCCGGTGTTCAGAAAACACCGCAAGTGACGATGTCCAATCGAGCCGACGCCGATAATTAGCACACGTGGAAGTGACACGCAGATTATTCTCCAAATGCGGCAGCTAGTTCATCGCCACAACGGCTGAGACCCTGCATCATAAAACCAAAGTCTCCACCGTATGCGATAAGTTGTGCACCCTGATCCCGTAGACGCACTACTGCATTTGCATCTGGTGCAGGCATACCCCACGCGATATTGTGCTTGGCACATGCGCTAGCAACCGTTGCAATACCCTCTTCCAACGTCAGATCCGTATCGGTTCGCCGAATACGGAGCCCTAGATCCCCGGGGCCAACGAAGATGCCATCGAGGCCTTCAATACTCGCAATCTCCTCAGCATTGGCAACTCCCTCGGGCGTTTCGATTTGTATGACCAGAAATGTCTCACTGTTTATGTGATCCACATATGTGTCTGCATCATGAAGGTGAAAATCGCTGTCTATGCCGGCATTGTCGATGCCTCGATTTCCGATTGGTGGGAACTTCGTGGACTGAACCAAGTCATATGCTGCTTCGGGAGTTGAAACATGTGGAATCATCAATCCGGTTGCGCCGTCTTCAAGATACCGGTAAAGCTCCGTTTTCTCAGTTGTTTTCGGCCGTAGCATGCAATCAATATCAGCCAAATGAAAGTTGGTAAGTAATGATTGCACTTCGCGTTCGCTCATCGTGCGGTGTTCGTTATCTGTCCAGATGCAGTCATAACCAAAGTGGGAGGCATGATGAATATATGCCGGTACAAAGTGCCCCAGGCAGCACATCTTTACAGGTTTGCCGGCTCTGATTTTGGCGAGTGTCTTACTAGTTCTCACTACAGTTAATTCCTTTTAAAGTGCGTCAGTTATTAGCTGACAAGTCGTCTGAAAATATCTACTCGTGGTTGGCATTCAATTTTCTCCGCGATGCTATTGGTGGCGAGCCCGGAGGAAATCACCTTGAACGCCTCATTCATCGCCTCCAGTGTCTGATTGCATTCACTGTCACCATGCGACTCATTCAAATAGAACGAAGTGGCCATGTGTACATTACGCCTGGCCATTTCCTGAGAAAAAAGAGTGGTTAGCTGTTTTGCTGTTTCTGGATTATCAACGTTAAAGCTGAAATGTGGGTGCCAGTCGACGCCGGCTGCTTCGGCGGGTAAGCCATGTTCATCAATCAGTTTTTGGGTTTGTTCTTTCATGAAACGGCCGGTCGTTTGCACCGTCTGCGGCACATCGCGATTTTTAACTTCAGTAAGCGATGTAATTGCTGCCTGGATTCCGAGAGTATCACTCCAATACGTGCTGGAGATGAACATCTGAGATGCAGGTTCCATGGCAGCTCGTGTGCCAACTACTGCTCCCATTGGATATCCATTTGAAATGGACTTTGCGAATACAGCGATATCAGGCGTTACACCGACAAGTGGTTGTGTACCGCCGGCGGTTGGCCGAAAGCCAGTGGAAACCTCATCAAAAATCAGCAAGACGCCGTGCTTGTCGGCGATCTTTCGCACTGATTCCAAATACCCGGGCTCCGGCATTGTGCTGCGCAGAGGTTCCATCATGATCGCAGCAACTTCGCCAGCGTGCTTTTCCAATGTCGCGTCGAGTGCTTGGACATCACCGTATGGAAACGGTATGGCAGTTCCAGCAAGAGATTTTGGAACACCGATAGGCTCGATCCCCGGAAATAAATGAGAATCAAGCTCTTCGTCATCGATTAGATTTGCTGCCATGTACCAGTCATGCCAGCCGTGATACCCACAAAATAGAATCTTGTCTTTGCCAGTTGTTCCACGAGCTATTCGTACGGCTACGGCACACGCATCTCCTCCGCCTTTTGCAAACCGTACCATTTCAGCACATGGAATTCTCTCAATTAGTAGTTCAGCTAACTCAAGCTCGCTTGGATGACTGATCGAATACATCGTGCCGGTATCAATCTTGGCTTTGACAGCAGCATCCACAACCGGATCACAGTATCCAAGGATGACAGCACCAATGCCGCTGACCCAATCTACAAACTCATTACCATCCACATCTGTGAATCTTGCACCTTTGGCTGAAACGGCGTATGCCGGCGAGAATCCATACGCATATAACGTAGGTCGACGGCTAATCAACTGTGTGGCACCTGGAATCAGCTGACCAGCTTGATGGTATAACTCCATCGACTTGGCAACGCCTGTATATACGTCGGATTCTTGAGTGCTCATGCGACCTCCTCATCTGTTTCATCGGATTCAACATCTTCTTCCGAAATATCTTGACTTTCGTTTGGGTCGGTTGGTCGTTTCCATTCCGGAAGGAGATAAGAAAGTGAGATGCCGACAGCTAAATTGGCTAGAAGCGCAAATAGTCCGATCCATTGGAAGCTGATCGGATCAGTACAAGCTTCATATGGTACTCCGGTCAGATCATCGATTTTCGTTTCCAGTACTGAATTAAATGTCGCTGGATCGAAGCCGTGATTCACGTAGAGGTAGTAAACGATCTGTCCACAGAATGCGACAACAAGTGCCACGATTGTTCCCACGATAGTGCCAACCCAAACAGCGATTGGATGTACGCGTTTGGCAAATACGGCATAGTAAAACAGCGCAAAGATCGGTGTAGTGAGCAGGTTTACGGATTTCTGAGTTACCGCCATGATGTTGCCTTCTATGAAGCCAGTCAAAATGCTGCCAAAGACAACGGTAACACCAATCACCACCGCCAAACATCGTGCTGTTATCAAGTACTGGCGTTCTGAGAGCGCGGACTTCCGTTTGCGTTCCACGAAGTCACACATCACGACAGCAGTGATCGAATTTACTCCCGAATCCAAACTCGACATTGCCGCAGCAAACATTGCCGCGATAACCAGTCCAGCCAGTCCCATGGGCAATTCATGTGAAATGAAACGTGGAAACCACTGGTCGGCACCAATGAGGTTTCGGCGCGTTTGCTTAAGGGTTTTTTCATTCCAGCCCAATGCACTTTTAAGTTCACCGTCGTTTGGGAACTTGTCGTGTTCAGATTGAAAGCTTTCATTGAATGACTCATAAGCTGTAATGTTGGATTTTTGAACAGATGGCAGATTTTCACGTTCGGCTTTGAAATGAGCCATTAATGCGACGCCTACAACAGCAAGGGTTGTGCCTACAAATACCGCAAAGCCTAATTGAGTGAGTAAAGCGGTACGCGCCGATTTGGTATCCTTTGTTGCCATGAATCGCTGGACAGTAGTCTGATCTCCACCAAGTGTCGCCACGTACCAAATAAAGGTCATGATGATGGAACCGATCCAGGTTACACGCGTGTCCAACCCATCTGGGAATACAGGTTGTGCTTTCCATTCCTTGGGCCATTCGGTGGGCATCCAGGAAAATCCCCCGAAGTTGATAGTGACTACGACCAGAACAGTGATTGCACCTCCGTACAGCAAGATCGTCTGAGCAAGATCGGTAATGACAACCGCCTGTAATCCACCAAGAGATGTGTAGATAATCGCAACCAATCCAATGACTGCCACAATGTACGGGCTCCAAAACGGATCCACCTCCAGCATCGTTACCATCGCATCACCGGCAAACTTCAGCAGTACGCTCATCCACAGTAGTCGTAATCCAAGGAACAAACAGGCACCCAGAATTCTGAATGATGCACCGAGTCGATATTCCAGTAACTCATACGCACTGGTTACGCGGTATTTCATGTACACCGGTAGCATGAGAAATCCCACGACGAGAAATGTCAGCGGATGGGCAATCATTCCAACGAAGTAGACAGGCCCTTTTCCGGCAGCTTCACCCGGCATGCCTAAATACGAAATCGTGCTGAGCAACGTTGCAAAGAGTGACACACCGATAAGCAGCGGATTCATATTTCCGCCGCCTGTAAAGTACTCGTCTCGAGTCTTTTGTCGTTTGGCATAATACGCACCAAGACCGATCGTGCCGGCGACATACAATGCGATTATCAACCAGTCGAACGCGACGATACCTCCCTGGCTAACCAATTCGGTAGCTTCCGGCGATTCAGCGTTCGATTCTGGTGCTCCTTCGGCAATTTCTGAGAATAATAGAAACGCCGCTGTCAGGCACAACAACATTCTCCGTCGCGATAAGAAATCGATCATGAAGCAGTTTTTCAGAAATGGATTGTTGTAGTTACCTGAGTTTTGTCGGTATTTGTCCCGTCAGTCTAACAAATCTGTATCACCACGTGACATTAAACAATTCAGTGGCATTCTTCCAGAAGATTGCATCAATTTCAGGCTGGCCGAATCCAGCTATCTCCGCCGCGTGTTTCATGCACAATAGTTGCTCATACACCGAAAGGATTGGACGAGCGTCACAGTGTGGAAATCGCATCCCTGCTTCGGCGGCGTCTAGATATTGCCATGCTCGCCCGAGCGCTACATATTTGCCCCGGAAGTATGTGGCATCGACTCCGTCACTCCCATAAAGGATGCGATCAAGAGATTCTTGCTGAAACAATGTCAGAATCGGTCTTAGATCGTCCACAGCAGATAGGTCGTAGTAAATATTGGGCATGTCACGTAGCTGGGAAACAGCCTGGCGAATTGGCCAGTAGGTAAAGCTCCTTGCGCAATGGGCTAGAATCCACTTCACATTTGGATAGCGAGAAGTTGTGTATTCTCGTAAGTCAGCCAAGTTTGTTGGGTCGGCACAGGCCAGTTCTTTTGAGAGATGCATGGTGACCCATAAACCGTAATGGTCTGCAACTTCGAGTTGTTCGTGCGTAAGGAACTGTTCGATGGAGCATTCTTTTGCATCGCCGTTTAAAGCAAAGATGCGATATGGCTTGAGCCCGACCACTCCGGCTTGTTCCACATCTCTACTGATCTCATCCGGTGTGCATGCGGGCGTAACCAACCTGTTGAGACGGCTGTTAGCATCTTGTTGAATCTCGCTAATCAGCCAAGCGTTGTGGGCAGCGACATCAATTCCAATTAACGGTGAACCAAGTGCGAGAAAGTGAGTACGACGTCCAGGGTAAAGTGTTTCTGCCCACTGTTGGATGTCGGCAAGCCCTTGGTCTGACCAGACTGCATTTCCCGGAGGATAATGTGCGCTATTAAATAGGTGGATGTGAGCATCAAAAACGCGATCCGGTACAAAGTCGGACAGTTCTTCGTCCCATATGACCTGATCGTGTTCGTTGTATTGACTGACATCCATTGCAATGAATTCCTACTTATAGATGGATTGATCCACATCGAGCCCTAGGCTCTCATGTTGTGCCTGAACAGAGTCCACATACCTTGAAAAGGCATCATCGTCCCGTTGAGCACTCGCACCTTCTATGACCAATGCGAATCCTCGACGAGTGCGGTCAGAAGGGTTCGGATCTGCTCGATGAATTGTGTTGCCGTGGTGAATAACGCAGTCGCCCGGTTCCAAGTGAACAGGTGTTTCTATTGCCATTTCTTTGTCGCCGAAATCAACGATTCCCTGAGAGAACCCAACAATGGACGTTGCCCCGTGATCGCGTATTCCATGCTTATGAGATCCAGGCACATAGTGCAGACAACCGTTTGTGGTATCCACAACATCTAATGCAATCCACACGGTCACTACGCTCGGTGGTGATAAGCAAAAGTAGAAGTTGTCTTGATGTGGTGGCGTCGGATGGGTGGAGCCTGATGGCTTGCAGAACCATTCAACCCCTCGGGTCTGAACCTCTTCACCCAGTAACTGGTTGCAGACGGATAGTGCATCAGAGTCGTTCGCATACCGTTCAAAATATGGATCATTTTCAGCGATGCGTTGAAGTTGCTTGAGCGTGCTAGCGTCGCTCTTATCTATATAAAAAGCATCAGAATCAGGCAGTGATGGAACCACTTCTGTGATATAGCGATCCATTGCAGTTTTGGTTTCCGAGAGCTTCTCTGGATTAAAGAAGGACCGAATGATGACGAACCCATTATCGGCAAAGGACTGTAAGGCTTCTTGCGAGAGATTGAACACGATCAGATTCTCCCAATCTCAATCTGATTTAACTTGGCTATTTGCTTGTGAGACAACGTCTACACCTGTAAGGTCAGCCCATCCTTGCAGAATTTGCTTGCTAACCGGGCCGACCGTTCCATTACCGACAGGAAGGCCGTTGAATTTTGTAGCTGGCATTAAGCAGTATGGGGTACTCGTGAAGAAAATTTCGTCCGCCGTATAGAGGTCGTATGGTAGTAATCGCGTTTCCGTGGTGGAGATGCCCAGTGATTGTGCAATTTCCAGCGTTGTTTCCCGCGTGATACCTGCAAGTCCATTTTCGCTTGTTGGGGTCTTCAGGACACCATCACTTACGACGAATATATTCCCGCCCTTGTTCTCCGAAACGTAACCATCGGTGTCTAGAATGACGCTTTGTGCGTCCGGATCGACAAGCTTTGCTTCCTGTTCAGCCATCGTGTAGAACATGCGACTTCGATTCTTGATTCTTGCATCAAGTGATTGTGCTGAGGGTTGCCGACTGAACGGCGTAACAGCATGACAACCTTCGCTGTAGTATTTTTGCCACCCACGCAAATCCATTGGTGCGTTGTAGATCATGATGGTTGCATGATTTTGCTGTTCCGGACTTGGCCCCATCTTTAAGAGGCCGGATGAGACGTTATGCACGATCCAGAGGTCGTCATTTGGCCCAATTGCTTCTAGGTTCATCTCCAATAACTCTGTCGTGCGGTTAAGCATTTCCTCGGGAGAGATACCTGGCTCAATACGCGTTACTTTCATCGACTGGTAAAGCCGTGCAATATGCGCTTCGAGTTTAAATGGTTTGTGCAGAAATGTCCGAGCAGAGTCGGTTACGGTGAATCCGAGTGAAACAGCCGCATCAAAGATGGAGATCTTTGCTTCGCTTTCCGGTACAAGCTCACCATTTAGGTGTACAAGTAGTTCCGTCATGATTTGTCTTGGTTCGACTAGTTGGATACGCAGATAAGTTTACTGCGGGTTCGAATAAAAATGCTGCCGTCCGCGATAGCCGGAGTTGCTAGAATTGCATCACCCATGTCATTTTTTGCCAGCAGTTCATACTTGTCACTGTCTTTTAAGACCACAACAACGCCATTTTCACCAGCAATGTAGATCTTTCCGTCACCGACGATTGGTGACGCAAAATATTCGCAGGAGTTCTGGATTCTTGCCTGTCTGCCAATTGGTTTCCCTCTGCGTGTTTCAAAAGCTGTACGGATTCCGCCGCCTTTTATTAATAACATGCGACCATTTGAAACAAGTGGTGACACAATGTGGTCAGTGTATTTTGTTGGATGCTTCCAAAGTAAATGAGATTCGGTCACATCGCCTGAGCCACCAGCCTGAACCGCTAGCACATATTCATCCGCGGCTTCTTTCGCGTCAAAGCGTGCTCCTGCAAAGTTATCGGGATGTAGAAAAGCCTTGTCTAACTCTTCTCCTTCAAGGAATCCATCCTTATTAAGGTCTCCGCGGTCAAAGGTCTTCTTGAAAAATGCATCCGGCACTTTTCCCGTCGGAACGATCGCGTGCATTTCATCTTTGCTCAATTTGCCATCGCTGTTGCCGGTTTCTGCACGGTCGGCAGATGCCAGCCACTGATTAGCAATACCACCACTTTGCAGCGATATGTAGATTTTGTCGCCGTCTACTGCCGGAGTTGTTTTAATGTTGCGAAGTAGCACACGAGCGAACCAGTTGCGATTACCTGTTTCCAAATCGTATCCGATCAGCATGCCGGTTCCCGCGACAACTAGTTCATCTCCTTTGTCGGTGCTGCAGATCACAGGGTGAGAGTAATTAACGGCTTGGTCGCTGCGGTCGTCCTGCCAGAGTACCTTGCCGGTTGCCTTATCCAGAGCAACGATGGACGGGTTTAGATCATCGTCCTGCAGGAATATTACTTTGTCCTTGTACAGTGTTGGGGACATGGCGGGACCCCACCTGAATACAAAGAATGGTTTAGGTAGCTCGTGGTGCCATTCGTCGGCACCTGTTTCTGCATTTACTGCAACTAAGCCGAGTGTGCTGAAATAAAAGTACACGCGAGATTCATCCGCCGCAGGTGTCGTAGCACACTGGCTGTTTGTTTTATGGACCGGGGTCAAGTTTGGTGTTTCCCATGAGCGGGTCCATAGCGGCTTACCTGTTTTTGCATCGAACGCATGTAGGCCAACGTGCTCATCGTCAATCATCGATGGAACGAAAACACGACCGGCGGCGACAATCGGGCACCCTATGCCATCACCGAGATTCGCTGACCACAGAACGTTTTCTGTGTCGGTAAAGGTTGTTGGCAGTGCGGCAGAGTCCAGAGAGATTCCTGTGCAGTTTGGTCCACGGAACTGAGGCCAGTCTGCACTGCGTGCTTGTGCGGTGGTCAGAAGAATGGTGAGGATAGATACTAAGGCGGTCAAACGCATAAAAAGTCTCCGAGCGGTCTGTTGCGTAGTGAAGGTATGATGTCCCCGCTACGTCTGATTGATTCTGATAATCCGATTATGCAACAGGACGGCGCGAATTGCGAATGATTATCGGCCGCGACCATGCTCAAAGGCTCTGTGAAGCCAAAATCCAAATAGGAAAATGGCCACGATTACGAACACACACATGATTCCCAACGCCTCGTCCTGAACGGAACCTCCATAACCGCGTTGTGCGATCAGATGCAGTTGGACAAGGTGAACGGTCATGTTCGTTACGAGTGTCAGATAGAGGTATTTCGATGGGAGTCTCTACAATTTAATCGAATTTCACTGCTGGCGGTAACGACTCATGTCCAAACCAGCGGGACTTAGTCGAGTGGTGGCATCGGGCAGCCGAGCAGTTCAGCCGTTGCTCGCAGTAACTCACCCTCGCTAATAGTGATCTCACCGTCAGATAATGCACAGCAGACGGCGGCATTGATAAGCATTTGCTTGTCCGCAGGACGCAGCATGGCTAGGGGTTCTATTGTGCCATTTAAAGTCATGGCCGTCGATTCTTCTCGGCTTAGTAGAGATAGCCAATGCCAACCCGTTTGAGTTCGAGCATCCTCAAATGCCTTCTCGGCCTCA
>CEQQ01144572.1_pt1 | contig 16261 bp, 15 predicted proteins | sample 531041 | NCBI WGS metagenome assembly CEQQ01 (sample SAMEA2621222, study PRJEB7988) | marine metagenome | biome: marine biome (ENVO:00000447); feature: deep chlorophyll maximum layer (ENVO:xxxxxxxx); material: "saline water (ENVO:00002010), including plankton (ENVO:xxxxxxxx)" | depth 150 m | reverse complement strand
ATCCCGATCATAAACAGTTTGCATAAGCCCATCATCCCACAGCACCAATGAATTTTCTATAATTAACTCACCAAAGTTTATTCGACAGTATGAAGCCCAACATGGAAACAAAACATTTTAGTGAAAACTGAATCTCAATAACATCTACATCAGCTGTAATTCACCGAGTAGTTTAGTGAGACTTAAACGCTATTTAGTACCCTAATACCTAATTTAATTTTACCTATGTACCTTGAAATTTGGCGGTGTTGAACATATAATTAGGCATGGCTAAAGCTTGGGCCTGGCTTTGTCAACAACATCTTTCTAGAGTTCTCACTACTCTCTGCGCTATGTTCTTGCTGTCAACAACGGTAGTGGCTTTGGCTCACATTGCTCGAGATACTCCCTGGCACCCAGCGGCTGCAAGCTACCGAAGAGCGGTGTTCTTCCTTAACCTTGCGCCGATAGACTGGTTGACTGTTGCAAACGAATACCAGGGTACTGTGAGTGATCTCGGTTACGGCAATGGGAGTGTTCTTGACCTTTTCGAGCAAGTAGGGAGTCCCTATGCTGGCAGTCTGCTTGAGGCTATTGCCTCCCGAGACCCTCAAGCCTTTTTCGAGGTCACAACCCGTTCTACCTCCCACCTGATCCGTCATACCCTATCGCTAGCTGAGTCAAAACTAGAATATCCTGGGACAGCATTACCTGACGTCCTTAATGCTCAAAGGATCTTCCGGGCTTTTGGCCAAGACTTCCTTCAGGAACTTGATCCCGTTTCACACAAACAGCTTGGGATCTCTTGGCTTACTTTGACCAATAGCGTTGGAAGTGCAGGAGTGGCTGGCATTGGAACCGTAGAGGCTCAGGCAGAAGCTTTCCACAAAGCTAGCAACGTTATCAAAGACTACCTCTTAGCTAATTACGAACCTGCCTCCTTCGCTGATCGCGTGACATTTGCCCCCGTTCCTGAAACAATTCTTGGATCAGTTGATTCAAGCGCCTTCCCTACCGTGTTACCACCTGGGACGGATCTAAACGACCAGGATCCCCTACCACTCTTGCGCCTTAACTTTGAAGCGAAGGGTCATGACGAAATAGACTTACCACTAGTAGCATTCGGCGACATGCTGTTTGACTCGCCAGAAATTTTTGGGGAACCCGCACGGTCTATTGGGATCACCTGTTCGACCTGTCACAATCGGAGCGACATTAACCGACGAGCTTTCATCCCGGGGATCAGTCACCAACCAGGTGCTTTTGACGTGGACGGAGCATTTTTTAATAGCATTTTCAATGACCAGCGCAGAGATTCCTTGGATACGCCGAGTCTCCGTGGACTTCGCTTCACAGGTCCTTACGGACGCGACGGCCGTTTCAGCAGTCTCCGTGACTTCACTCGGAACGTCATAGTTAATGAGTTTTCTGGTGAGGAGCCCACTCCCTTCATGCTCGATGCGCTAATCGCTTACTTACAGGAATTCGATTTCCTACCAAATAGTCTGATTAACCCTGATGGCAGCCTTACCGATTTGGCTTCTGAATCTGCACGGCGCGGAGAAGTAATATTCCAAACCCCGTTTGACGGTTTTAACGGAAACTCCTGTGCATCGTGCCATATGCCTAACTCGGCCTTCAAGGATGGTCAAGTGCACGATATTGGTACTGGGAGAGAAACTAGTGATGCTCCAGGTACTGATTCGGAGGTCTCATTTGATGGTTTCTTTGAAACTCCGACCCTATTAAACAGTGCCTTCACTTTCCCCTATATGCATAATGGTTCTCTAGCGACCTTGCGTGACGTAGCAAATTGGTTCAACGACACTAACAGCCTAGATTTAAACGACGGACAGCTCACGGATCTTACCTCTTACCTGAATGCGATTGGTGGTGCTGACAACCCGTACGAGATATTTGATTCCAGCAACACCGTATTCAAACTTGCTTGGTCTGAACTAACGACCTTTGCGACAACGCTTGATACTATTCTAATTCCACGACAGGACAAGTTTCATGCTCTCCTCCTCATTAAGACAGTAGCTCCAGATCTTCGAGCCGACGCCACGAGCTTAGTCGATCTTGACCAAGCACCATTAGTTTATGAAGTGGCAGATGCCCTTGACGCTGTAATGGAGGCAATTTTAATTAATGATTGGCAAAGAGCTTCCAATGCTTATCAACTCTATTCCGACTTGGTGGAGCGTTACGGGCCGGAGCTTAAATGATACCCAACGTCATGCCTAAACTCCTTAAGGCCTCTTTCCTAATAACCACATTAATAACCATTATGAGTCTAGTTACTGCTCAATCGACACTAACGCTGGCCTTTATTCCTCAGGAGAATCCTGAGAAGCTGCTAGGTGATATTGCAAAGATTACGCACTACCTTGAGTCCGAGCTTGATTTAGACGTCCGAGGATTTGTCTCACAGGACCACGCTGCGGCTGTTGAAGCTATGCGTAACGGCGAGGCCGACATTTCTTTTATGGGAGGCCTACCTTACGTACTGGCCCACGATCAGATAGGGGTCAAAGTGATCCTTGGGGAAATTTATCGTGGGAGCCCAGTGTATAGAGGCAGAATTTTTGTACGCAAAGACAGTGGGATTATTAATCTAGAGCAGTTACGCAATAAAACCATTGCTTTTGCTGATCCGATATCTGAGTCAGGGTACCTCTACCCTCTTGATGTCTTCACTCAAGCTGGCCTTATTGACCCAGAAGAAAATCCGACGAGATTCTTTGATGCTGTTTTCTTCGCTGGTGGTTATCAGCAGGCTATTCAGGCCATGGCTAATGGCTTTGTCGATGCAGCGGGAGTAAGCCAGTTCGCTGAGCTCCTACTAACCCCTGAGCAATTAGAGAAAGTGGACTGGATTGCAGAATCAGATTTGATCCCGTCTCATAGTGTTGTCGCGCGACAAGACTTAGACCCGGATTTACTTGCTCGCTTCACCGAGGCGATGTTGCAACTTAACGAACCTGATTACCAACATCTACTGCAATACGTATATGGGCATGACGGCTACGTAAAGGTAACCGATTCCACATACGACTCCGTCCGGGAGTTAGCCCGGAAGTACGGTTACCTTGAGTAGAAACAGCCCTGTTCAAAAACATAGTCCCATAGTCCCCGAAATAGGTCGCGACATTTCTGCCCCAGATGGAGCTCCCGTCGTATCGCTATTAGGAGGTGTTTCTGTCAATTACCCGAATAGCTCTTTTGGCATGACTCTTCCTGACCTCACTATCACGCAAGGCGAGAGGGTCGCTCTCGTCGGAACCAGTGGCTCCGGCAAAACGACCCTCTTGCGACTCATTAACGGGTGGGTACCTTTTGATCAAGGCAACCTCTATCTTTTTGGAAATCGAATAAACCCAGGTGATTTTCGTCGACGTACAATTCGTCGACGTATCGGTTTCATTTTTCAGGCATTCCACCTTGTGGAACGAGCAACAGTGTATGAAAACATATTGTGGGGACGGCTAGGTTGGCAGGGAAGCCTTAAAAGTTTACTTCTCGGGTTTAATGATCAGGATCATTTAAGGACTAATCAGGCAATCCAGGATGTCAACTTAGAACCCTACGCCCTCCAACGCGTCAGCAGCCTTTCTGGTGGCCAACAACAGAGAGTGGGGATTGCCCGAGCACTTGTTCAGGAACCTGATCTTATCCTTGCTGATGAACCAGTTAGTAATCTTGACCCAAATACAGCAGCAGAAATCATGTCTCTCCTAGAAAATGCCTGTCGGCAAAGGAATGTTACTTTGATCATGGCTTTACATCAACCCGAACTAGCTAAACTTCATGCTAATCGTATCGTCGAACTAAATGGCGGGCTCATCGTAAAAGACAGAGAAAATCACGCTCACTCAATCTCTTACCAGGCGCTAAAGGAAACCGTTGAGGTCTTTCCCGAAAAGGATATACATGAAGCCTGAGCTTGCACAAAAAATTCAAACCCATAATAGGCAACGGAAGATCCAGGTGGGCATCTTCCTAGGGATTGTTGTGACCCTTTTGGTGTTGGCTTTATCTGGAGCTGAGATTGATCTAAATAAATTATATAAAGGCCTGCCTCGAATGTCGGATTTCTTAGGCAGGATGGTCCCGCCTGACACTTCAGTAATGTCGACGGTTCTTACCTCAACCTTAGAAACTCTTCAGATCGCCTTTGTGGGAACGTTTTTCAGCGTATTATTATCCTTTCCCCTTGCCCTCTTGGTTGCCACTAACCTTTCACCACCATGGTTAGCGCAGCCACTGCGATGGCTTCTTGGTGGAATCCGCTCAGTGCCCTTGATACTGCTGGCACTATTCTTTGTCAGTACGGTTGGTTTAGGTCCATTTCCCGGTGTCCTTGCAATAACAGTTCATTCGGTTGGGATGCTCGCTAAGTTTTACGCCGAGGCATTCGAAAACGCTGATCCTGGTGTTCTAGAAGCTCTCGACAGTGCCGGATCAACACTTTTGCAACGCGTTAGGTTTGGCGTCTTCCCACAAGTGGCGCCCGATCTTATCCGCGACACTCTTTTCCGACTTGAGCTTAACTTCCGAGAATCGCTAATACTTGGTCTTGTTGGTGCTGGAGGAATCGGGTTTTACATACAGCTTTACATTCGCTCTTTCCAATACGAAAGAGTCGCTACTTTAACTATTACCCTCCTGTTGATCGTAGTTGTTGTCGAACTAGTCAGTAACAAACTCCGCCAGCATCTCCGGTAAATATTGCGGAATAAAAATAACTACTAGAGATGTTGACAGCCCAGCCACGTGAATTAGTTTTAGTCTATCCAACAGGACGGCAAGGACGGTGCAACCGATAATATTTTAGGTTTTTATGGGTAGCCTCAAGAGAAAAGAGTACATTTTCGTGGTATCCAAGGGACGGCTATCATATTCACGCTCACAAGGACACTAGGACGACTCCTATAGTAATAATTAGGGCAGCAATTATGCGGAGCACAGGCGCTTCCTCCTTCATCACAACTGCCCCTGCCACGACGCCCAACACTATACTGAACTGCCTTAGTGCCACCACGTTGCTGGTTTGATCCGTCAACTGGAAAGCCCACAACACAAAGCTATAGGCGACAAACAACAACACGGCAGCAGCCACAATCCCCCAGAAATTAACCATCTGTGGACCTGATGCTGACCCCCAACTCCCAAGCCTGACAAATGACCCCCCGTTCCTACGTTTGCTAATGACAATGAAAATTATCAACATTGGCACGTATAAAGCGGTAGTAAACGAGAATTCCCACAGGCCATAACGTAGGGCAGAAGTCAACCCACTACCAAATTCACTTTGGATAGCTTCAGCTGCTAGCTTATCGAATGCTGAATAGCCCACCGTGCCAAAAGCAGCAACGATTGCCCAGCCAACACCACGTCTAAACAAACGGCTCACAAAATTAAAGTCGGTATCGTCACGTGCGCTACCAACAGATAAAGAAACAACAAGGCAACCCAAAGCGACTAATCCCAAACCAAGCCAATCTATCGCACTTAGTGACAAACCTCGGGCCATATCAAAAACTCCCAGCAACAATACGGGCAAAGCCCGAGCTATTGGGTATATGACACCAAGATCACCAACACGGTATCCCACCGTGAGGCCTAAGAAATATAGTGCCTCGAAGAAGCTTGCGCCCAGTAATAAAGGCCATAAAAACGCCAGGAAGCCTTGTGAAAATATTTCGCTTCCCACTGCCACAACTAACCCTGGAACGCTTATACAAAGGAGGATTCGTAAAAACAGGGTCGGGGAAAAACTACCCTGCTTAGCGATCAAATTCCAGCTGACGTGGAAAATAGTGGATATAAGCACAATTCCGATGACTACTGGAGACACACTGTATTTTAGCGTCAATAGCGGCGCTAAATTCTCATCTTAAAGCTATCGACTTATCCTTTTCACTACGGGAGAGTTATTCAGCCCTATCTCTGGGACTTCTTCAGGAATTGCAACTACATTGACACGCCCAGTGCTAGTCGAAGATCTGTTAGATAGAGTCACATTGCCGCATTACGATACATAGTCAATAAACGTTGCAAGGCGATTTCAGTTTACTTAGATGCAAGATCGGCGTAAACACCAACCAGCCTAAATTATGGTGGATTTTCGTCACGCCCCGCTTAAAGCCTCTGCAAGGTATCCAAGTTATCTGGCCTGTGGGTGAAAAACAAATTGTCCAGCCACAGCATAATGGTCAGAAAGGTCACGCTTGGCATACAACTCTGATCTTAGTGGGAGCACATCAAAGCGACTCATTAGTGGTTGTAGATGCTTTTTAGAAATCAGCACATAATCAAGAAACTGATGACTTTCACCATCAACCAGCATATTGTTGGTTCCATCCCAGGTAACTAGACCAGAACAACTATCTATAGCCTGTGCATCGAGCAAAACCAGCATCCGTTGGAACTCGCTACCAACGTTACAATCAACATTGAAATCTCCAGCCAGGATAATTGGATCTTGACGAGAAATCATCTGGGCAGTTACAAAAGAATGGAATAACTGGAACTGGTCTTCTCGAACTTTAGCTGAGTTACCCCTAAAGTCAGATTGAGCATGAATCCCAAAAAGGTGATAGCTTCTACTTCCTTTTGCAATTTCAGCGTAGACTACCCCTTTATCAGCTAGGCAGTCCTGCATTTTGCAAATCGCACCAAAGGTCATTTCCTGTTCTTGCTCAATAGGCCAGCGGCTCACAATTACAACGCCACCGTCCTGCCGAATCAGTGTGTCTTCACGGCCAAGCACTTTTGTAGAGTAGGGATACTCTTCAGCTATTCCCGATAAAAGAACCCTCCGAGCCTCATCATCAAATAGCTCTTGAAAAACAATTGCGTCGTAGCCCGAAAGATGACCTATTAACCAATGTGCCCGGGAAACCTGGTCAGTACGAAACCAAGGCCTTGGTAGAAAGAAGGCGTTAAGGCTAAGTATGGAAAACTCGAAAGGTCGTAAGGTAGCAGGACCCTTGTGGCCAGATAGCGGAACGTTTGCATTTACAGTTGTTCCACAACTAGTTAATCCAAAGATCGCAAGGATTACTACCATGGCTAAGCCCTGGCCTTTAGGGATTATATTGCCTATGCAGAAAATAGCGTGAAACCTGTCCTTTGCAAAATCTGTAACGCCCCGAATAAAATCGGAAGTGCAGCAGTTCTTGGGGCAACGTGGTAATTGAATCTTCCGTTAATCTCGTGTACCTATCCTCACAAAAACCTTCGGTGAAATTCCTGACCCTTAGCTATACATAAACGGTTTCTTAAAGGCTTTCCGAAAGCTGCTGCTTCGATAACAAATTGATCGCCGTCGCAAGTCACAAAGTCGTCGGCAAAGCTTAGGGTTGCTGTGCCTAAAAAGTGGATGTGAATGTCGCCCGGCCGCCGAAATACCGAGTACTTAAAATGGTGGTGTTCTAGATTATCGATGGAATGAGACATGTTAGCCTCGCCAGTCAAGAAAGGTTTGGTCCACACTACCTTTCCATCTCGCACAATAGAACTGACGCCCGTTACTTTGCCTGGGAGTTGTCCGGTACGAATCTCGGGCCCGAATGAGCAGGGTCGGAGTTTAGAGTGAGCAAGATACAGATAGTTTTTCTGTTCGGTAATATGGTCCGAAAATTCATTTGCTAATGCAAAGCCGAGACAGTAGACCGTGGCATCAGGACCGATCATATATATGCCAGCAATCTCCGGTTCTTCCCCCCCATCAAGGGCAAATGATGGGGAGGCAAGTTCACCTTCCGGAGGTACCACAATTGAGCCATCTCCCTTGTAGAACCACTCGGGCTGAACTCCCACCTCACCAGGACTTGGTTTACCACCCTTGATACCCCAATTAAACATCCTCATAGAATCAGTCGTGGCAGCATCATCCTGGAAATCAGAATGCATCACATCACGTGTTGCAGCACTTCCTAGATGACTTAGGCCCGTTCCTGTTATGAGCATGTGAGCAGGGTCAACATGGTCTATCGGAGGGAGAAGATTGCTGGAATTAATCATCGCTTCATAATCTATGTAATCGTCACTTACTACTTCCTTAATAAGATCACAAAGAGACACCCCTGTCTCAATCGCGGCCCAAGCAAGATCGTAAAGTCGATCAAATCTCGTCAAATTTCTTAGTCTTTCACCTTCGACTAATGCCAATGCACGCTTGTAATTATCTTGGTACTGCACAAGGTTCATAGTGAATACTGTAAACCCTGTTGATAGGAAAAGGTTAACTTCTTGGTATTCTCTGTACATGTCCAAGGCCGATCGCATGAAGGTTTCTACCTCCATAGAGGACTACCTCAAAGCTATATGGTTGATTGCCAAGGACGCATCTGCCTCAACTAATGCCCTTGCTGAGCAACTCAATGTGGCAGCACCTTCTGTTTCATCGATGCTAGGTAAATTACAAGACCTAGGGTTCGTCGAGCACGAACCCTATCACGGAGTACGCCTCACTCCCTCTGGTTCCCGCCGAGCACTGCGACTTCTACGGGGACATCGTCTGATAGAAACATTTCTGCTTGAACACCTAGGGTACACCTGGGCTGAAGTTCACGAAGAAGCAGAACGCCTTGAGCATGCTGTAAGTGAACGCTTTACTGAACGCCTTGCCGATTTATTAGGGCATCCGACCCACGATCCACATGGTGACCCAATACCAGGGCCAGCGGGTGACTTCCCAAACACTCCTAACACCCCGCTTGCTGAACTTGAGGTTGGCCAAATCCTCGAGGTTTCTCGACTAATGACTCAGGCACCAGACGTCTTAACTTACATAGCACAACTTGGTATACACCCAGGACAACGTATTCAAGTCAGAAAAACGGAACCCATCGGGGGCCTCATTCATGTCTATTTTGGCAATCGTACAGAGATTTTATCAAAGGAGCTAGCTATGCTCATTCGTGGTCAGGTGGGTTCCTGACCCTAACCGCCTTAAACTAGATTCGACTGTATTGGCTTCCTCATTTTCCGTTTATAGGTCTCGCCTTTTCCATTGATTTGCATGGAAATTAGCTTTGCTAGAAACAGATTTTTTCATCCTAGGATGATCCTCCCAACCTCGGTTGCGAATCTCTAAATCTGACTAACTAAGAGTGGCTTCAGTGCTTTGCCTGACAATAGGTCTCAACACAAATTTCCGTCAACCGGAGCATTATCTTCTATGAGTCCCTCATTCTTTAGGTCACACCATAGTTGAGCCGGTACTTTAGTTGATCGCATTGCAAGATTTTGACTGACTTCTGATGGATTTTCAGCCCCCACGACCAGCGAGGTTACTGCCGGGTGCATGGTTACAAACCGAAGCGCCGCCACCGGAAGAGATATCCCGTGACGCTGGCATATAGAAGCGATAGCGTGAGCTCGACCCAGGAGCTCTTGGGAAGCCGCCTCGTAATTGTACGTGACTCCGGGCACGAGGTCCCGCACCAAAATTCCACTATTAAAAACACCGCCAAGTACAACTGCTATGCCTCTGGTAAGACAGTTATGAAGAAAGTCGAGGGAGGTCTGTTCCAGCAGTGTATACCGACCAGCAAGCAAGAAACAGTCAAAATCACCGTTTTTAGCGAAATCATCTAGCATCTCCCACTGATTCATCCCAGCGCCAATAGCCTTTACCACTCCTTGGCTACGTAACTCGTCTACAACTGGATAAACCTTGTCAAGAACCTGACGGTATATCGGGGTCTGGGAGGAGGGATTTGGCCAATTGGCCAAATCCGGATCATGAATGTGGAGAATGTCTAGGGCATCAGTCTTAAGTCGTTCAAGGCTTTCCTCAACACTGGCAAGTATCCCATCGCGAGTAAAATCAAATATTGTTTCTCCTCGCCTGCCTACCTTCGTTGCAAGAATGTAACTTTCGCGGGGTACGGCAGATAATGCCTGACCAACCGCAGCCTCTGAGCGCCCAGTTCCCAGATTAGAGCCAGACGTGCCATAAAGCGGGGCAGTATCGAAAAGCCTAATCCCTTCTTCGTAAGCCTTTTCAATTGTAGCTACAGCTATTTTTTCACCTGATTGAACCACATGAGCAGTACCTAATCCGTACTCAGGCAGAATATCCTTAATTTTGTTTAGACGCATATCTCCCATCACTTCTCCTTACATGGTACTTCACGTGGTGCAGCAAAGCTTCACCTACAATAATACGGGCCCACGCGAAATTCTACGCACGAACAAAGATTTGCCAATATACTCTTAATGAGGTGATCGCGTTATCAATTCGGAGCGTAAACTGAAGAAGGTGCTGAAGTCGTGACTGACAAAAAAACTGTGGTGAGTGTTTCGCTTGGCTCAAGCACTCGAAACGCAACGATCGAAGCAGAGTTGTTAGGGAATAAGATCGCCATCGAACGGCGTGGGACAGACGGTGATCTGACTCGAGCCGAAGCTGAAATTCGTCAGCTTGACGGTAAAGTCGATGCAATAGGCCTAGGGGGAACTGATTTATTTGTGACTGCTGGAAAGCGGCGATACTATATTCGCGATAGCGTCCGTTTAGCCCGTAATGCGCAAAACACCCCAGTTGTTTGTGGAGCTGGACTTAAGAACACCCTTGAACGGCGAGTAGTTAAGCAACTTGATCCTGCAATGTTATGGCGCAACAAGAAGGTGCTGATGCTTTCAGGAACTGATCGGTACGGAATGGCAGAAGCCCTTACCCAAGCTGGGGCCGATATTGTGTTTGGCGACCTAATCTTTATCCTAGGCTTACCAGTCGTATTAAAGAGCCTTGGTGCTCTTCGTACCATGGCGAGCCTCTTGGGGCCTGTGGTGACTAACCTACCAATTAGCTGGCTCTATCCCACGGGTAACCGCCAAGAAACCAGTGTAATCGGTTGGCGAACAAGGTATTTCGACCAAGCCGAAGTCATTGCGGGTGACTTTTTGCTCCTGAAGCGATACGCTCCTGAAGATCTTAGTGGCAAGATAGTCCTGACTAACACAACGACAGCTGATGATGTTGCAATGCTAAGGCAACGCGGAGTCTCTAAGTTAATAACTACCACGCCCCGATATAATGGTCGGAGCCTAGCCACCAATCTCCTTGAGGCGACCTTTTTAGCCATCTCTGGCAAAACAGAACTCTCTGATCAGGAATACTTAGATCTACTAGAACAGAGTGGTTTAGGACCAGACGTTATAGATCTGACTACTTAGCATTAACGTATTGATACCCATCGCCTTTTCTTCGGAAAAGCTATGGCTAGCGCCCTCTATTTGCTGAGATAAATTACCTTCAATTAAAAGCTCCTGAGTTCTAGACTGTGACCCTTCGGAGTGACAAAAGATTTTGATATCTTCTAAAGTTTTTTGGGTTGACATTTTGCAAGCGCTATATAAACCTGTTAAGAACTTGGTTACGCATTCATCAAATTCCCAGAAACGTGTAGTGGTTATAGTGACCACTATTGCCTGTTTAGCCCTTGCTTTAGGGTTATTCGGTTATGGATTGATTCGAGAAGCCCCAAAAAGAGTTGCAGGTACCAAGTGCGCTGGTCCTGATCAGACGGTAGAGGTTGACAGTGTTGTTCAACTTGTAGGTAATCATCCGACTCGTAATAGTGGTCGGGTAGATCCCAATGGGACAACTTTAAATTACAGCTGGGAACTTTCATTTCTCAATAATCCCAACAATAGCAATACTGATTTAAAGAACCCTTCAGGTCCGGAAACCAGTTTTGTTGCAGACGTCCCTGGAACTTTTCAAGCTACTTTGTGGGTCACCAACAATGCAGAGCCCTTCATCTACTGTCGAACCCCAGATAAAGTTAAGATTCTGGTTAAGGACTAATACTTCGGTATGCGACCTGTTGATAATCATTACGTAACTGCACCCGATTAAGCCAAATAAAAAAGACCGAAACATTCACTATCGGAATACCTCCATTTTCGATCTCTAGTGTGATAGGTCTCTAATATTCACCTACTACGACGACCATCGGGCTACCATAAGCACTATGAAGATCACGCTGCTTCCTCTTATGGGCGCGTTCCACCTTCGTTACCCAAATTACAATGCTATTCATGTGCGGGACTTAGTCGCTGATTCTAAACCGGATGCCGTCCTAACAACCGCAATAGAACAAGATTTTCTCAACCGACCAGAATGGCAAGATACTCCTGAACTTGCTCTACCTCTTGCCGTTGTGCCTTGGACTTCGCGCCAGCGTATACCTTTTCACGCTGTGCCCGTTGCTTCACCCGACCCAACAGCTACTCAGGACTTCCGCAAATACATTTCGTCATTTCCAAATCTTAATGCCCGTTTGATGGAGATTGATACGACACTAAGAACCCTCAAAGAACTTCTTGAAACTTCCCTTACCCTTGAGCGCATCCAAAAAGAGGTTCTTCCGCTTTTCAGCAAACACCAAGATAGTCTCAAGAAAGAATTTGGTGACGGTCCTAGTACTGGTTGGATCGGTGAAAGAAGCAATCTGGCAGCTGAACGTATCCTTACCCTAGACGCAGAACGGGTTACAGTTCTCTCCAGTGCAGAACATCTCCCAGCTCTAGACGCTGCTATCGGCGACCGGGCTGAAAAGATTTACCTCCTAAAAACAAACTCTAACGACGAAGCCCGCGAGCGAAGTTTCCTAGATTTCGCTATGCAGGTTGACGTTCCAGAACCAGGTAACGTCATTCATAAACTTCGTGACCTTAGAGTTCCCGAGGCCCGCTATCACGAAGCAAATATATTATTTGCAAATGGTCACCTTATAGAAGCACTTGAATTGCTTGAAACAGTTAGTCACGGTGATTTCAGCCAACCTTACTTCCTTCCGGGCTACCTCCTAGCTAGACTGGGTCAGCTCCGCGACTTAACCAACAACCGAAAGGGTGCCGAAAGGGCATACCGAGGAGTGCTAGCCCTGGACTTTGCCCCTATCGAAGCACGAGAAGCCTCGAAGAAAGGTCTTTCAGTAGCCTTTTCCCTTTCTGAACCAGCTAACTGAAAATTTACTACGCATTGTCCTAACGTACTTAAGCTTTGCTTGAGTTTTTTACGAACCTACCTGTTGTTTGAGCACAATAAGGCTAACTCCGTTAGCGTTTTGCCAAGAGGCGCATGTAAACGAATTAGGGCATCCGAATCACCACGCGTCGAACCCATATTAATAATACCAATCGGCTTTCCCGCCTTACGAGCTCTGGAAACAAAACGATATCCCGAAAATACTGTCAGAGAAGTACCAACTACTAAAAGGCTTCCAGCTTGTTCCAACATCTCTAGCGCAAAATCAACTTTACCCTTTGGCACATTCTCCCCAAAAAAAACAACTTCTGGTTTTAGTAGGCCACCACACTGTAAACACCCAGGTACGTTAAAGTTATCGGTCGAGTCTTCTGCGACTTCTGCGTCTCCATCAGGATAAATATTGACCCAATCCAACTGTATATGGGGATTAAGCTTCACTAGACGCCTCTGTAGATTCACTCTGGTTTCATCAACACCGCATTTGAGGCACTTCACAAAAGACAAGTTTCCATGGAGTTCAAGCACGTTCTTACTGCCAGCAACTTGGTGGAGACCATCAACATTTTGGGTCAATATTCCCGTGATAAAGCCATCACTTTCTAGCTGGGATAATGCCTGGTGTCCACTATTGGGAACAGAAGAGCTCATGTTTTGCCACCCGAATAGGCTCCGGGCCCAGTAACGCTGGCGAACCTTCGCCTGGAGTAAAAACTCTCTGTAATAAATCTTTTTTTGCGTATTACTTACTGATTGCGTTCCACGATAATCTGGGATACCGGACTCGGTACTTATCCCTGCGCCACTCAAAACCAGAGTCTGGCTACTTTGAAGTAGATCAACAAAAGGCCTAATATTTTCCACTAGGGTGTTAGATTCCGTCGACGGTAATTCCTTCACAGTAACCAAAAATATCCCTATACCCAAATTAGCGCAAGGCTGAGGATTACGATCAGGTTGATTAGCAAATCAATATAATTTAGAAGCCAGAACCTACTGTCCCCTTTGCATAAGCATTAATACTGACCTGAAATAGTTTAAACTTTTTTAATAAGTATGCACACATGGGTTGAAAACCATGTAAAGGAGGCAATAATGAACAGAGAAACAGTTCGCTTGACCATGGCACAAGCCCTAGTAAAGTATTTGTGCAATCAGTTCATTAAAATTGATGGAGAAATCGTACCTCTATTTGCCGGTGTATTCGGAATTTTTGGTCACGGCAATGTAACTTGTTTAGGCGAAGCGCTCGAAGAAGTTAAAGATCTCCTGCCAACCTGGCGGGGGCAGAATGAGCAGTCCATGGCACTAGCCGGAATTGCATTTGCCAAAGCTAAACGACGCCGCCAAATAATGATTGCCACGTCTTCAATCGGCCCAGGTTCAACAAATATGGTGACTGCCGCGGGTGTTGCACACGCTAATCGGTTACCACTGTTGATTTTGAGCGGCGATGTTTTCGCTAATCGTAGACCCGACCCAGTACTCCAGCAAGTAGAACACTTCGGAAACCCAACTACCTCTGTTAATGATGCCTTCAGGGCAGTATCCCGCTATTGGGACCAGATCACTCATCCAGAACAAATTATTTCATCCCTGCCTAAGGCTATCGCCACAATGATTGACCCAGCCGATTGCGGCCCAGCGTTCCTCGGGCTGTGTCAGGACACTCAAGAGTTGGCCTACGATTACCCTGCAGAGTTCTTTGAAGAAACCGTGCATTCTATAACCCGGCCGCGTCCTGACCGAAAAACTTTACTTGCGGCAGCAGAAAAACTAAAAACTGCAGAGCGGCCCCTTATTATTTCTGGTGGCGGTACCCGTTACTCTCTAGCTGAGAGTGTACTTGCGGAGTTTGCCGAAGCACACAACATACCTATCGCCGAAACTGTAGCTGGAAAAGGGACGCTCGTGCACAATCATTTGATGCATATCGGTCCGATAGGCGTCACCGGTTCTAGTTCAGCAAACATTATGGCTGCTGAAGCTGATGTAGTTCTAGCTGTAGGAACGCGCCTACAGGATTTCACCACTGGATCCTGGACTGTATTTTCACATGATGCTGATTTCATCGGCGTTAACACGGCTCGCTGGGATGCATCTAAACACCGTGCTCTAGCCGTAGTCGGTGATGCCTTGGAAACCATAAAAGAGTTGGGCCAGCTGCTTGGTAATTGGCAGGCCAGCCCAAAATGGGCAGAGAAGGGTCGCAGTGAATTTGCATCATGGAACGATATTCTTGACCAACATCAAAGCCGAGAAGCCGGTTCGACAATTACTTACGCGCAAGTTATAGGTTTGGTAAACCAAAAAGTAGGAGACCGAGATCTTTTGATCACCGCTGCGGGTGGCCTACCAGGAGAGGTAGTGAAAGGCTGGAGGGTTAAGACTCCTGGAACGTTTGACTGCGAATACGGTTATTCGTGTATGGGTTACGAAATTGCGGGTGGTTGGGGGGCAGCAATGGCTGATAAAACACGTACACCAATCGTGTTGGTAGGAGACGGATCTTACCTTATGATGAACTCAGACATATATTCTTCTGTCCTCAGCGGCCACAAAATGATAATCGTGGTTTGCGACAATGAAGGTTTTGCATCGATTAACCAATTACAAAACGCAAAAGGTAGTACGTCATTTAACAACTTGCTCAAAGACTGTAAAGTCGAACGATCTCTTACGGTTGATTTTTCGGCCCACGCCAAATCAATGGGAGCCCTGTCTCGGCATTGTTCTGACCTCAATGATCTTGAAGAAGCAATGGAGTGGGCACAAACCACTGATCGTACAACCGTTGTATCAATCAAGACAGACGCATTTTCGTGGGTGCCAGGTGGTGCATCTTGGGATGTCGGTGTGCCCGAAGTAAGTAAACGAGAAGAAGTACGGAAAGCGCGTAAAGATCATGAGGAAATCCGCGCCCGACAACGTATTGGAGTGTAGGCATTAAAATAGATTGCTGGACGCTCAAGACGAGTCACTTATTCACCTAACGTAACTTGACGATGAAAAGTCAAGTCCGACAACCATGTTTCCGAAAAATCTCGAGTAAGTAATAGGCAGCAGGGCCTGCCGCAAGTTTTCAATAATTTTCCTAAGAGGAGAATAAACTTGAACCGAATAGATGGGAAATTTGCTGTAGTTACTGGTGGCACGCAGGGTCTAGGTGCGGCTATTGCCAGAAAGTTTGCTGAATTAGGGGCTAAAGGAATCGTAACGTGCGGTCGAAGTACTTCAAAGGGTACGATAATCGCGGATTCTATACAAAAT
>CEQQ01001974.1_pt1 | contig 16380 bp, 14 predicted proteins | sample 531041 | NCBI WGS metagenome assembly CEQQ01 (sample SAMEA2621222, study PRJEB7988) | marine metagenome | biome: marine biome (ENVO:00000447); feature: deep chlorophyll maximum layer (ENVO:xxxxxxxx); material: "saline water (ENVO:00002010), including plankton (ENVO:xxxxxxxx)" | depth 150 m | reverse complement strand
CACGCCTACCGATATCGGGGAAATTTCTGAAGGAGCTGGTGCCTACATCGCTGCCAAGCATGGTGTTTCAGGCCTTACTAAGCAATTTGCTCTAATGTTCGGTCGACAAGGGGTACGCGTAAATGCCATTGCGCCAGGCTATATTGAGACACCTATGACAGCGCAATTCCGTGAAGATCCTGCAGCCAATGAATTTATTACGTCGCTTCATCCGATAGGGCGTCTTGGACAGCCGGAGGAGATTGCAGCTGCAGCAGTTTTTTTGGCGAGTGACGACGCCAGTTTTATCACGGGTGTGGTCCTTCCTGTAGATGGCGGTTACACAGCGCGATAGATCATTAGAGTTTTACCACCTGATGAACCACACAGGCGATGACTCTGTGGGGAAAATCGACTACTTGCTTGCTTCCAGAAATTGCTGAAATCGACCATTGGGTATAGCCATTAGTTCTGTTGGTGTTCCTAGTTCAGCGATGCGACCGTTTTCCAGGAATAGGATTCGGTCCGCTTGTGAAATGGTAGAAAGGCGGTGTGCGATCACCAGCACTATTTGTGTTTTTCTAGCTTCGGTGATGGATTGCATAAGGATGCGCTCTGTTTCCGGATCCAGTGCCGACGTTGGCTCATCGAGAATCAAGACATCGGATGATCTCAGCAAACCCCGCGCGATCGATAGCCGTTGTTTTTGTCCGGTGGATAACAGTCCGCCTGCTCGACCTATAGTGGAGTCGAATCCTTTAGGCATGGATTCTATAAAATCCAAGATGTTTGCTTTTCTACAGGCTTCACGTAATGCACCCATGGATGCATTTGGAGAGCCGATTCGGAGATTATGCTCGATCGTGCCTGGCAAAATATGTTGGTCTTGAAATACAAAAGAGATTCGTTTCCGAAGTTCGTTTGGATCCAAGTCCGTTATGTTAGATTTTCCGTTAAGCGATATTGTTCCGGTTGTAGCGTCAATAAAACGGGCAATCAGATAACCGAGAGTCGTTTTGCCTGATCCGGTCGGTCCGACGATAGCTAACAGTTGGCATGATTCGATGGAGAGGTCTATGTTCTCGAGTGCTTTGCGTCCATCCGGATATTGGAACGAAACTTTTTCAAATTGAAGTTTTTCTATCTTTTTGACGGAGGGAAGGTCTTTCTTGGATATCTCCGGTTCGTTCTGATCAATCATAAAAAATATACGACGTGCAGCCGCTGCATTGTCCTGTTGATTAATCCATATTTGCCCGAAGGCCATAGACGTTTCATAGAGTAGTGAGTACATCCGCAAAATGATGGGAATATCTCCGAGAGTTAATGTGTTATCGATAATTCCGTTGAAAAGGATCCAAAATCCTGCTGTTTGAAAAATCAGGTGGACGTGATCGGAGATCCATTGGACTACAGCCTGAATAAAAATTAGGACCCATGAACGTTTAAAAGAAAATCTACTGGCAGATTCAAATCTTGTTTGCTCGTATTCGGAGCCACCCAAGCTTTGGACGGCTTTGACATTACGTAAAGATTCTTCGAGATCATTGGTGGTTGCACTGGCAGAGGCGCGACTACTTTGGCTTGCTTTTCGAAATATATGGGCTAGTGGTGCGGTTGAAAATAGATTAATTGCAACGGCAGACATTCCGATCCAGACGAGTTCCGGTGCTATGGCCCCGTAAACGGATATAAGAACAGCGAGATTTAAAGCCACGCTTAAAAACATGGCAAAAGGATTGATGATTAGGGCGGTGATAATCCCGGCCACAGCGGGCGAGTCGTGCATGATTCGAAACATTGCATCGCCGGGTCTCTGAATATTCAATGTGGTGACAGGTAACCGAGACATACTATCGAACAGAGTTGAGCGAACATGGTGAGTTATTTTTTGTGATAGGCGGATAGCTATGTTGATATCTAACAAGCCGACAATCCCTTGGGCGGCACTAAGTCCAGCATTTATTTTGTTTTCAGACTGGGTGCTAACATCCGCTCCTTCCGCAAGATTGGCGTTTAGCTCGGTATTTCCCGAATACCCAGTAAGGAAATGAAGGAATCCCAGTATTACAAGCGTCCAGAGGGCGATTTCCAGAGGGGGCAAGCTAGCAAACACGTGCAAGAACGGCTGCATGAAAAAGGGATACAAACCGTTTTCGTTGATCGGTATTTGAGAGACTCCGTGGTCAATAATTATTTTTAAAAACCAGGGCAGTGGTAGCCCTATCAAATAAATCGCAGTGATAAGTCCGAGACGGGTAGATATCAATTGACGTTCTGGGTACATGTATCGGAGTGAACGTCGAAATATTTGAAGCACTTGTCTCCAGTGAATCAATGTTTTTGTATCGATACGGTCGTGATCAATCTGTTTATTCACAGCACTTTCCGTGCAAAGTCGTAATAGTCTCGACGGGCTGCGAGAAGGTCTTCATGGGCCCCTGTTTCCAAGATAGTCCCTTCATTAACAAATGCTATTGTTGAACTGTTTCGAACGGTGTTAAGACGATGCGTGATGATAAAAACGATACGACCACTTGCCCACTTCTTTAGATTCTCGATTACATCACGTTCAGTCTCTGAATCTAGTGATGCAGTTGGTTCGTCGAGAATAAGAATTTGTGGATCTTTAACAACAGCTCTGGCGATAGAGAGGCGTTGTTTTTGTCCGGTTGACAAAAGTGATCCATTTATTCCCAGCTCGGTTTCTAATCCTTGGGGAAGTTGGTATACGAAATCGGCGCAAGCTACTTCTAAAGCCATTCGTATCTGGTCTTCTGAAAAATCGTGCTGTGGATATGTTAGATTTTCTCGGACTGTCATCGGAAATAGAGTATTTTCTTGTAGTGCAATGGCTATTTGATTACGGAGGTCAGATAGACGGAAGTTTGAGATATCCGTTTTATTGATCGTGATGTGGCCCTGGATGGGGTCAAACACTCGCAATAACAAGCTCATTAAGGTTGATTTTCCACTCCCTGACGGGCCGACGAGTGCCACCATCTGTCCTGTTCTCGCCGCTAAGGAAAGATTCTCTAGTACAACGTTAGACTCGTATTTGAATCCGACGCCTTCAAAATTTACCTCCTGAATTAACTCAGGAAATGGTAACGGTTTCGGGGGATCAATAACTTTCGCTTTTTGTTCTAAAAGCCAAAACGAGCGGTTTAATCCGATGGCCATGTCTTGAGCGAGACACCAAACATTTATCAGGCTTTCGAGAGTACCGTTGAAGCGTCCGAGTGCCGCTCCTCGAGCTTGATATCCCGCTATTGACCAAATCGTGACATTAAGACCGAAATACACCAAAAAAGATGCGCCAAAAACCTGAGTTCCATCGATCACAAAAACAGTGGCAAAGTAGTCCGTAAGAAATAACCCGGAAGTAAGTACGAACGACGTAACCACTTTAACTGTGGCAAATTTGTGTCGTATTCGAAGGCTTTTGTCTAATGCCGTTAGAGATTCCTCTTGAAATACAAGATTACTGCTTTTTTCAAAACCGTATGCTTTAACAAGCTGTATGCTTTGGAAAGTTTCCTGGATTCGGGCGAACAGGTTTGCGCTGGCGGTTCGTGCATCTGCACTGTCCACACGTAATCTCGGGGCAGACCAGACACACAGAAAAAATAATCCGAGCACGTAGACTGATATCAAGAATGAGAACCAGGGGCTGAATAGACTCGCGATAACAAATTGCATGAGAAGGGTGGAAAGTGCGATAACGGGTATCACGACGATATTGTCGATTACCGCGGTAACCATTGCACTGTCTTGAAATACCCTATAAATAGCATCTCCAGCTTTGGCATTGGAGTGAAATTGAAGGCTTAATTCTTGCGCATTGCGCAACATGGCGCTTCTCAATTTCTGATTAATTTGTTGCAAGATCCAAACTTTATAAGTGCGTAAGAGCGTGTTTGCTGAGATCGTTATAACGGTCAAAACGATGCTGAGTACTAGGAAGTGCAGAAGTATTGTTTTTCTAGATGCCGTATCGAGTGTTTCGGTTCCTGCGTACGGGTGCTCGGGCAGCAGCATAAATCGAGCTTGATCACGGCTGAGGGGCTCGCTGGATCCGACGCTATCCCAAAGAATGTCGAATCCCAGAAAGGCGACTACAGTATCGAATCCGATAAGAGTCAGCGTCAACGTGAGGAGTACGAGAAAATGCCTGAGAAGTGCTGTGATATACGGCCACGTAGCGGTGTAAATACGCGCGAGACCTCTAAGAGTTAAGTGGACGTCGGCCTCGTCACTTGTGATTAGAGTGGATTCCTCCTGTGTTATCAATTTGTCCTACCCTAGCCCAGCTTTATATGGTTTGAAATCGTGTCGTTCTTAGTTGGACTGGCTTCGATAAACCCATGCTATGGATTTAGAGGCCGCCTACTCGATGTCCTGACTGATCTACAGAGGCGGTGGAATAAATCCGCCAATTTCTTCGGCGATGAGTCGAGCGAACTCGATTGTCTTATAGTCTCGATACGAAGCACTTGTTACTTGTATGCCGATGGGTAGTCCGGTATCCGATAACCCGGTAGGGAATATCGTGCTGGGCAAGTAGGGCGCATTAGCTAACCCTGACCAAAAAAGGTGTTTGGTATATGACTGTTCCTCACCGTTCACCAATAGGGTCCTTTCCTTCCATGGTCTATGATCGTGATTAAAGGCAGTGACGGCCATTTGCGGACAGATAATAACATCCCACTCTTCGAAGAACTTATCCCAGGCCCGTTGTAAATTTGCCCTACGAAAATCATCGCGTATCCATTGCCGATGACTCATCACTGCCGCTCGAGCAGATACGGCTGCCTCGGAGTCATCAGCATCGCTTAATTGACTCACAAACTTTTGGTATTCGGCGATCCTGTGGGCGGGTTGTCCGCTCGCCATAGTAGCTTGGGTTAATGTTTGGTAGACACGGTGCGCTTTCTTCAAGTCTATTTCGGGTCGAGCTGTGTCGGATACGACAGCTCCTAGTTTGGACAAAACGTCACCAACCATCGTTACTTTGTTTGCGATTTGATCGTCCACGGGGGCCAGATCATCTGTTGCCCAAATAGCGACTTTGAGATCCTGTAAAGAAGTGAAGCCGGGTGGGGCTAGATCTAAACGCCAGCCGATAGATTCCCTCGCTGTGGGCCCTGCCATTGTATCCAGGGCTAGCTTGAGATCTTCTGCACTTCGAGCGAGTGGCCCACAGACTGAAACGTCGGGATCAGGCACCCCGGACACTAGCTCGTGTCCAGATTGAGGAACTATCCCCCATGTAGGTTTGTGGCCATAGACACCGCAGAAATGTGCCGGTGTCCGAATGGATCCGCCAATGTCGGATCCTGCTTCTAAACCACTAAATCCCGCTGCCATCGCGGCGGCGCTACCGCCCGAAGATCCTCCTGGTGTTTTTTCGAGATCCCATGGATTGTTGGTGGTTCCGTAAATCGGGTTGTAACTTTGAAAATCTGAAAGGTCTACAGGAACATTTGTTTTGCCGATAAAATGCGCGCCGGCCGCCCGAAAACGGGTGACATGCAGCCCGTCTTGTTCTGCAACGTTATCTTTATATGCATCGATGCCCCAGGTGGCTGGCGTATCAGCGAGAACATAGGATTCCTTGATTGTCATTGGAATGCCGTGCAGAGGCCCCTGGATCAGCCCCTGGGCTAGCATCTTGTCAGCTTTTTTCGCGTCCTCTATGCCGCGTTCGAATATTCGTACTGGAACGGCATTCGTTTTCCCATCCAATCGGTCGATACGCTCAATGTAGTGTCGAGTCAATTCTTCGGAACTGAGTTCCTTTTTCTGGATAAGTTGAGCTAGTTCAGTTGCTGACTTAAATGCTAGATCAGACATCGGGATCCTCGGATTTAGGTACTGATTAAGGCTATATGGTGTCGTTTGCGCAGACAATCATTTTACTTTTCATCCAGTTGATCTTTTTCGACTACTTCAAGCCAATCCTCTAGATCTTCCGGACAGCGTAAGGAATCTGATTTTGGACTGGCTGATAGTTTGTCTTCATAGCGTAGGTCGTTGGAATCGTGGACCGTTTTATTACAGGAATCTACGATCTGGCTATAGCGTATACCTGACGGAAAATCGGATTCGAAATACATGGTGCGACACACGCAGCTCTCAACATTTTTTGCGAAAGAGATTTTTTGTTCTTGAAGTGTTTCTGACTCCAGGGAGCAGGAGGTAGTGAGTAGCAATATGAGAAGTATGAGAGTTCTTTCTATTGATGACGGATTGTTTTGTGATTGTCGCATGTGATAGATGGTGTTCTCTTTTCGGTCTTGTTAGCTCAATTGAGTATTCTATTTTAGACAATTTTGGAGCGTTGCTTCAGCCAGACACACCAATTCCATTTTTTGATTTCGTCCAACTACCTGACAATTAAACTTTTCGTTTTCCTGACTACCCGATGCATCGAACCGTACGGTATCTCCAGAGCGAAATGGGGTAATCGCACGCATAAGTAACCGACCGCCATCGTAAAAAGCCGGAGCTGAGAAATAACTTCCAAGTGTTTGATCGACATAGGCCATGGTGGCGGGACCACTATTCACAGTTCCGCCAAAAATACTATTCTTTGCGAATTTTTCATCGGTGTGAATGTTACTACCGATACCCCTTTCGCCGATGAGCTTAAAAGCATCTTTTCGGTTCATTGAATCCTGAGTTTCATGAAATTCTAGCGACGTTAGATGTTGTGCAATCGTGTGATCTCTATGCGATGTCTTTGGCGATGAACGAAGCTGTTTTTGGTTGGAATAGTCGAAGATACAGGTGTAGTCATACTCGCCGACCTTGTCGCTGTTTTGGTTGTATGCAGAGACACGAAAAGTTACAAAATTACTGCCTCGCCGTGAATATTTTTGAACGACTTCGCGGGTAGCGGTCAGAGTGTCTCCCTCGGAGACCTCGGAAAACCAACGTATTTCACATTTTGTAAACGGAGTTTGACGTCGCGCCGTAGTGGATTGTTCGAGGGCGGTATATCCATGTTTGTTGGCGATGGTTTCGCGCATCAAAGGGGCGTATGAAAGAATCATGGTTGGCATTACGGAAGTACCCGCCAGACTATGAGCATCTTCACTTTGGGAGACTAGCGCATATTCAGCGATGTTTTCGCGAGTGAGTCTGACCTCGGTAATTATGCCGTCCTGACCGACTTCTACTTCATTGAAAAGCCAAAGTTTTTCGTCCGTGTTATTCAAAAGCCATTCCTAGGCATTGTCGTATGAACCAAGATCCCTTAGAACTGCTCTTATTGGTATAAACTTGTTTACAGCGTTATGTCGCGTTGCCAATACTCGTCTCCATTTTGGGAGATTTCCGCCCGCGAGGCATCGTTCCATTTGGAACCACCAATATAGGAGCCTGTATATTCGTATGCATTTTCGCTGGGATATTTCTGTTTTCGAGCGTCAATTGCGAGAGGAATCATTCGGGCACGCTTTAATACATACTCTTCTGAGTACTCTACGTCTTTGACCGTTGTCGAGGGACTTTTAAAAGCGTGGACGTTGGTTGTTTTGGTTCCGATGGCTGAATCTCTCTTATGAAATCCCAAGAGCAGCGTGCAACGTCTTTCGTTGGATTTGTTGGGATATGAGCCATGTAGGGAACTTCGATTTACCATCCCGCAGTCACCTGGTTCTAACATCATGGGTACAGCTTCCGCAATACGTTCGCTAATTGAAGGGAAAGAACCCCCGTTGGATAAGCGCCAATTTTTATGACTCCCAGGTACTACCCACAGGCAGTTCTGAGGAGTGCATTGGCTAAACGACACAGATAGGTTAAAACCATGCGTTTTTCCATTTCCGTCGGCTGTTTCGATCGCCGAACCGTCAGCTTTCCAATGCGTTCGTCCGTCCTGGTGCCAGTTAGTAGGTGCACCGTGGCCAGCGCCTTTGTGAAAAATAGCTTCATGGAATGGTACAAAATCGTCGCCATTCACTGAAGCAACCATGCGGAGAATGTCAGGATGCCCGTATGCTCGAAGTGCTGAATCCATCATCATCAAGGGATGAGAGACGAGCCCGACATTAGGGTTATCCGGGAATTCCAATTTTTCATTGGCTTGCTTGTCGAATATGTTGGTTTCATTTTGGATCGGTACAAGGGTGTAATACCCTGGAAACTTGACAGGCCTGCCGTGGCGATCAGTGGTGGCATCGGGGGAAACGGGAGCGTTTTCAAGAATTTCATCGAATTCTTTGCTCAGAAGGTCTATTTCGTGTTGGTCTAAAACGCCAGTGAACACATAAAAACCAAACTGGTGATATGCGGAGAGAATATCGTCTTCGAGGCGACCGTTCTCTTTGAACCGCATGGGGCCCCTATTGCCAAGTTGTAGTGCTCGTTGACGGCCTTCCTTGTAATAATCGGTAGAAGTATTTTTGGTTTGTTTTGGCATGTTTGAGTCCTCAATTTGTTGCATACGCACTGACTGACTACGACAACTGCTCAGATTAAATACCATTGGTCTATGTAAGAATACCCCAATATTTTCTTTGCAACTGCAGCTCTTTGCTTTATGAGGTCTGGCAATGCGAGAAACAAGAGATCCCTAACAGGAATTTGACGGTTGAAGTGGACAATCGAAATAACGAATTCAGGTGCGCAGAGCGATCGTTTTGGCTAATGTTTCCCCTATGAATGATGGTGACCACGTGCGTTTCCCAATGCCGCAAAAAGGGACTTTTCCTAGCGTTTATCTAGAGGATACGGATACCCCTTTACCACCAGTGGTCAATCCGAAAACGCGTTATGCCTACTTTCAGACCATAGCTAGGGGAGGAAAGTCCCTTATCAAAACGTGTAAAGATCTGCATTTATCCCGAGTAGTCGTATACAAAACGCTCAAGCCTGAATTTGCAGACGATCCGAATGAGCAACGTCGTTTTTTGCGGGAGGCTCGTGTATCGGCCATGTTGCAGCACCCTAATACCATGCCAACCTATGAGGTAGGGCGAGATAATCGGGGACACTATTATTTCACGATGAAGTTGGTGCATGGGTACACCTTGCGTGAATTGCTCAATTATCGCGAGTTGTATGACCTCACACAATTGATAGAGGTGTTAGTGCAGGTCGCGCGAGCTTTAGAGTACGCGCATCAACACGGAGTCATCCACCGAGATGTAAAGCCTGAAAATGTACTGGTCGGACCATTTGGTGAAGTGCTCCTTCTGGATTGGGGGCTGGCTAAGGTATGGAATGTCGAAGGTGTTTCAGCTGAGCCGCAAGCGACGTCCAGCAGCGAAATAAATGTCGCCGCAGACGCGCAAACTTCTATAACGGGTCAACAGCAGCTCATAGGTACGGCTGCATATATGTCTCCTGAACAAATCGACCGGGTACCAGATATTGATGGGCTTACCGACGTATATAGCTTGGGCATCATATTGTACGAAGTTCTCGCGGGTAGGTTGCCTCATGAGGCAACTCAAGTCGATGCGCTACTGGCGGAGATCCGAGAAGCAGTGCCCAAACTCCCGTCCGAACATGCGACATCTACTATACCAACGCTTCTTGAGAATCTATGCATGCGGTGTATTTCGAAAGAACGTGCAGGCCGACCCGACGGCGCACAGGAAGTTATCCGTGTCCTTTTAGAAGATTGGCGATAAAACTCGAAAGAGTGTGATATTGATAGAATAGAGAGCCATCTGTTAGAGAAAAAAATCAAACATCTCTATAGAGCTTGTCCTTTTCCTTTACCGCGTCGAGCAAGGACCAATCTCCCTGTTCAACTTCAAATCCCCCGGGAAACGGTGAACGAATCTCCATGCCAAGTGATTCCATGACGCGATCATCACGGTAATAGCACTGTGCGGCGATGCTGACTATGGTTCGGATTGCCGGCGCCGTGGCATTCTGTAGATCGTCGAGTAGCCCGCCTTGCTCTTCTTGCGTAAGAGCGTTGAATGATTCTCCGTATCTCTTCTCGGCACTCGCGTTGATGATATTCAATCCGTCTGTGATCGTGGATGCGCTCGACTGCGAGGCGGTTAGTATTTCGGCAAAAATTCTCGGATCATCAGCTCCAGGGACTTTGTATTTATCGCTTGCCGGAATGACCTTGCCGACAAATATCTGGAAGGTTTCCCTATCATCGTTTGAGAGTGAGATGTCTGAAGTAATTAACGTATCATCTGTCATGTTAGTGTTCCTCAGAATTAGTCGAACAGATTGGCTAAGCGTCGCTTCATTTGGTCTGCGACATAAAGGGCTAAGGCTTGAATGGTTCGCGTCGGATTTACACCCGCTGAAGTCACGAAGATGCTTCCGTCAATTACAAACAGATTTTTTACATCGTGACTGCGTCCCCATTCATTCACTACTGATTTTTGTGGATCCGTGCCCATGCGAGTGGTGCCCATGAGATGCCAGCCACCTACAGAAATCGGGGCTTCGGAAATGATGTCTTTAGCTCCGGCGGCCCGCAATGCCTCTGAGCCTCGTTCGACAGCAAAATCCATCATTTTGCGACTGTTTTCACTTAATGTGTACGTCACCTTCGGCGCGGGGATCCCGTCGGAATCCTTGAGGTCAGGATCCAATGTGACCGTGTTGTGTTCTTCAGGAAAATCCTCACAAATCGCGACCATGCCAGCGATGCGATTGAAAAGGTCGCGATACTTTGTGTGATGACCTTCGCCCCAAGGTATTCTGCCGGAAAAAAGACCGGTCATTGCCGTAGCAACTGGACCGCGTCCACGATTAATTTCGAAGGTGAATCCGCGGCTGAAGCCCCTTGAAAGGTCCGTTTCGTAAAACTCTTGGCTCCATATGCAGACCCCTGGACCTTTATAGCCGTCTAATGGTTTGTCAAAAATTCCTTGAATGGAAGCGTAGGGGTGAAACATGAGGTTCTTACCGACTAATCCACTGGAGTTGGCTAACCCGTCTGGGAATCTTTCTGACTTTGAATTGAGTAAGATTCTTGGTGTACCGACTCCATTACAGGCCATTACAACCACTTCTGCAGGTTGAAACTGTTCGTCACCGTTTTCGTCGTAGTAATAGACGCCTGAGGCCATGCCGTCATCATTTACAGTAATTTCTCGAACTCGAGCTCGGGTTCTAACTTCCACGCCCGCTCGCAAGGCGTGCGGCCAGTAGGTAATGTCCGTACTTGCTTTAGCTCCCTGAGCGCATCCACCAGTGCAGTCTCCTAGATTAGCGCACTTCTCTCTACCATCGTAATCGGTGGTTGCTACCGCAGTGTCGGATGGCCACCAATGCCATCCCTTTTCATTGAAGCCTTGGGCTATTGTTGAGCCTGATTTCCCGAGGGGAACTGGAGGCATGACGGATTGCTTGGGTGGATAGGCCGGGTCGCCAGAGAGTCCTGACACGCCCATCATTCGATCATTTTCTGCGTAGAAAGGCTCGAGTGTTTCGTAATTTAGGGGCCAGTCATCAGCAATCCCGTCAAGCGTATTCACGCGAAAATCAGATGGATGAAAACGCGGGAAATGTCCCGCGTATAATATTGTGCTACCACCTACACCATTAAAGTTAGCAACGGCGATAGGTGAGTCGCTATCGTTAATCGGATAATCGGTCTTGCGTTTGCGACGATTAGGACTAATGCTGAAGTCACTAAAGTGGCGGGATTCCCAGTCTCTACCAGAACTTGGGTATTCTTGTGGATTCATCCAATCGCCTTGCTCTAGGCAGACGATGCGCATTTTTGTGTCGGCTAAGCTCCATGCCATTGCTGCCCCTGAAGCTCCGGCACCAATAATGAGTACGTCCACTGGCGAAAGATCAGTTGTCATTGAAAGCCCCCCTTTTGGTATTCAAGTATGTACTGCATGGTCGAAGCTACGCTATTTTGGAGATAAAAACTGGAGGGTTCTATGCCTAGAATGAAAAAAGAGGTGCTTGATTCGTTTATCGAAGAGCCACACGTCGGCGTATTGGCGACTCTCCGTCAAAATGGTTTGCCGTACACAGTGCCAGTCTGGTGGTTGCACGACGAAGGGTCATATTGGCTTACTGGGACTACCAGCCGGATATGGTGCAAACAACTAAAGAAAGATCCTCGATGCTCGCTGTGCATCGAAGCTTTAGCACCGGTAGCTGGACATGTGGGTATTGATGGCTCGGCGGAGGCTTATGAATTACCGGAATTTGATATCTGGCCAATATCTCGGAGATTGGCCCAAAAATATGTAGGTCGTGGTGATCCTGCGAATGACCTTGCTGTGGATAAATTTTTTGCCAATATGCAAACAGAACCGCGATTGTTATTCAAAATACAACCGCATAGTTTTAGAGCCATAGACATGCGTGTGTATCGCGGCAAGCGTGCCGATAGGGAATTTCAGAAAAATAGGGGCGAGTAGCATTGCATATGCATCATCTGTGCTTTCTGTAGTCTCGGAGGTTTTTTTCGACCATAGAGAAACCGATATTTGGTTATTTAAGTTCTGAGTAACGAGGCTAAATTTTCTTTAAGATGAGGACCATCGATTAGTTTTGAACGACCCCAGAGCCATTTCCAGTCGGCCGAAGACGAACCACGTGCTCGGATTGATAAAAGCGTACACATGTCGGGTGTGAATTCGACCGTACTCCATGTCCACATGTTAAAAAAGAGCAGCCATACGGGTTTATGTTTTTATCATTCCACGACGTTGGTCTTACATGTAAGACACGATCAGACAACAGTCGTTTTCTTAGTATATGGATGCATCATAAGAGGGATCTTTTTTCCTAGGGTAAAAGTTTGTATGCTTTGTGTTACAGGAAGTTTCCCCATGTACGATGAAAAAGTATCCACCTACCGCGGCTGAATTACGCGAATGGATGGACCGAAAGGATCTGTCCAATAAAGATGTGGCCAAGGCCTTGCGCTTGTCTGACGGTCGTGTAGTTCGCTTTTGGACCTCAAAAAAAGAATCAAGACAAATCCCTTATCCGAGCTGGTATACCCTTCGCCATAAATTCGGGAAATAGTTCAGTCTCGAGCTTCTCGACTAGATAAACCATGTTGGCGTATTTCATGTGGTCGACTATCCTAAGTAGGATATATAATCCTATTTTATAGGAATATAAGACCTACTAGACTTGATTTTTGCTCTAGGACTAAATAGTCTACTGCTCAATAACTTACCTTCAGATAGTAAAGGAGGAATGGAAATGAGGACATTTTTAGTTGTTGGTGGACTAGTTTTGTTGTGTGGATGTGCGACTTCTGTGGAGAAAATGTCAGCAACGCATTACTGGGAGCCAACAAGTAGTAACACGAGTCAGCGCGAATACAACCAGGACAACGTTGGTTGCGAGACTTCTTCTGGTGTGGATGGGGCGGCGGGTATTGTGGCCGAAGCGCCTAGCTTTGAGTCTTACAGGGCCTGTATGATCGAGCGAGGCTATTCTCTCCAAACGTTCTAGAAGAACGCTCTGTTTGATGGAGGGAGGACCCCTCCGTTCCGATGCGTATAATCACCGCGAGAATTCTGGTTTTTTTGCCGGAATTTTCGTGTGGAGTTCCAGTTATTTCGATTATTTCAGTGCTGTCATAAAAATGTAACGTATCTGCTGTAATTTGCGTTCTCGTGAATGCATTAAGACAATTTTCGTTTAGCTCCTTCCGGTCATTCGAATGGGCACGTCGCCGGTGTTGCATCCTGGTTTTTCTTTTGAGTACTACGGCGATGCCGGCTGTTTATGCTTCGGACTCCCATGGCCTTACAAAAGTCCCGAGCGATCCGCTACACGAAACGAAGCGGTTAAACACATGTTTTGGCGGGTTGTCCCAAGGTAAACATATTGTCCCGGAAGGATGGACATCTGACCGTCCCGGTATAACGCATAGAAATCAGACGACCGCGTCCGAATGTGCTGCTGAGGGTGGTTCGCCTGGGTGGCTTCCCCGATTGGATACCCCGGTACGGAATACTATTTGGGCTTAAACCCTCTGTCCCTCTTCGAAGCGAAGGGATGGGACTTTTAGCGCCTACAAAATGACTGGACTGGACCGATCCCTTACCTCCATCGACCAAATGGAATTATGTGTAAGTTAAGCGGATCCGTATATAACCACCTGTTATTCTTGATGTCATTTATTCGTTTCGCCACCGCAATAAAATGGTCACAAAAAATTGATTTAATCGTAACAATTCGCAAATAAGATGTTTTCAACTCGTGTTTGGGTTGAAAGTACAAACTAATCTTCTCGGAGAACAAATGGTTTTTAAAAATTATATGCGCCGATTCGTCACTGGTTAGACCTTGGTTTCGTTGGCCTTTGCCTGAAAACCTAACAACAGTCACATACTGGCAGCTTTAGCGTTGAATTTCAGGAAGCAGCTACTTCATCTTTATCCGAAGCAAAGAAGCGATTGTCTAGGGTTCGTTGATTCTCGTAGATTGAACCCTGGAACACCGCGGGAGGGTAAGGCATCCGAACAGGCACATCTTCCAGTCGTGGTTGAATCGTAGCTTGACCTTGAACGATTCGTCCGTTGAATTCTTCTATATTTCCGATTCCGAGCAACGGCCAGGCGTCTGCTGCAGTGAATTCAAAAAACAAAATTCGACGTTGGTCGTTGGAACGATTCATTGAAGATCCGTGAACGAGTCGCGCATGATGGATGCTGATAGATCCTGCCTTAGCGTGTACCTCTTGGGCGGTAGAGATATCGAGTTTAGTTTCTTGCTGGTCGATCGCCCCACAAAATGCCCCGTCACTATGATGATTGTGCAGAGGACCTTTGTGTGTACCAGGAACCATAAGCACGGGACCATTCTCACTGGTCATATCGTCTAATAAAATTCCGACAGCGAGCACGTCCTGATTGGTGTGCGGATAGAATGCCCAATCTTGATGCCATTCAACGGCCGCACCGTATCCCGCTGATTTCATGTTTACTTTACCGCCGCCATGCAGACGAATGTCGTAGCCGAGAATCGGTGTTAATGCCGATAATATATTGGGGTGTCGCGCTAACTTGAGATAGAAATCGTGGACTAGATGCGGTCGTTTAATTCGGCGAACCCGAGGATTTTCGGGAGTATGAGATTCCTCTAGGTCTAGGGCCTCACTGTGGGTTGTGAGCTCTGCTGCAGAGGCGACCACTTCGTCTGTGACGTCCCGGAGGCGCTTTAAGGTTGAAGATTCGAGTACGTCTTCTACCACGACGTAGCCATCGTTCTCGTATTTTTCTAGCTGTGCAGAGGAGATCTTCTTCACTTAACTGACCTCTTAAGTTTTCCGGCGTACGAGTAATGATACGCGTTGTGACAAAACCTGCTCGCTTTTTTGATTAACGAGTTCATCGAATAACGTGATGACTCCCCGATCATTCTTAGTCGAAGACGCCCGCCTTTCGACGCATTTAGTCCGGTAAGTCAATCGATCTCCCGGCCTCGCGGGATTGTGTAAACGTATATCGTTCTTTGAGAGCATGGCCATAATTTGAATTTGATCGTCATGATCAAAAAAGAGTCGAGTCATTATTGCGAAGAGATGCAGAGAGGAGGCGGTTAGCCCGCCGAAAACAGACCGATCTGCAGCTTGTTCGTCTACATGAAATGGCTGAGGATCCCAACGTGTTGCAACTTCTACGATCTCTTCCTTCGTGATCTCGTAGGTGCCTACGAGACTGCTATATTCCAGAGAGATATCATCGAAGTACAGCATGCGCTTCTGACGAGCCTATAGTGCTCACCTCCGCACGGATCCCGAGACTGCGAAATAATTCAGAGTCTTCATCTGCATCGGGATTCGGTGTCGTGAGAAGTTGGTCGCCAGCAAAAATAGAATTCGCGCCAGCGAAAAAACATAAAGCTTGTGCTTCCGCGGACATTTCTGTGCGTCCTGCAGAGAGACGAACATACGCCTCCGGCATCATGATTCGGGCTGCTGCTACCGTTCGTATAAACTCGAGTACATCGAGTTCTTCGGTGCCATGTAGTGGCGTTCCCTCTACTTGAACCAACATGTTAATGGGTACCGATTCGGGGTGTTCCGGGAGGTTTGCTAGCTCCAAAAGAAGGCCTGCTCTGCCTTTCCTACTTTCGCCCATACCCAGTATGCCGCCACAGCACACTTTCATTCCAGCATCTCTAACATTCGCTAGAGTTTCCAAACGATCACTGTACGTCCTTGTCGTAATGATATCTCCGTACAATTCCGGTGCAGTGTCCAAGTTATGATTGTAGTAATCGAGTCCAGCATCTGCGAGCTCTTGAGCTTGTTGATTCGTTAACATTCCTAGTGTTGTGCACGTTTCTAGTCCTACTTCCTGTACAGCTGTAACGAGTTCGGCTACTTGTTTCACTTGTCGATTGGTCGGTTTACGCCAAGCGGCACCCATACAAAATCGAGTTGCTCCTCCTGCTTTTGCATTACGAGCTGCCTCGAGAACG
>CEQQ01134403.1_pt1 | contig 16562 bp, 18 predicted proteins | sample 531041 | NCBI WGS metagenome assembly CEQQ01 (sample SAMEA2621222, study PRJEB7988) | marine metagenome | biome: marine biome (ENVO:00000447); feature: deep chlorophyll maximum layer (ENVO:xxxxxxxx); material: "saline water (ENVO:00002010), including plankton (ENVO:xxxxxxxx)" | depth 150 m | reverse complement strand
GGAAGAAAAGGAAGAAAAGGAAGAAAAGGAAGAAAAGGAAGAAGGTGAGGTTGTTGAGGAAGTTAAGGAAGTTGTTGTTGAGGAAGAAGGTGGAGAAGATGAAGAAGAAGAGGAGGTTATTGTGGAAGATGAACAGGGAAAACCCGTGAATAATCAATAGATTCTTTAATACTTAATCAAGGAATATATTCTTTTGTTCCATTACTTCATATCTCCCTCCTTCCCCCATACCTTCTTCTTCTGAACTAGTTATCCCAAAACGACCACCGAGCTCTTCAACAGATTGTATCGCCTCTTGAACTTCCTCAATAGTATCGCATCCATTAAAATGAGGATGATTCAGTATCGTATTAATACTTTCGATTGCTTCTTTATTAATGATAGTTACATAATCATTATTCAGTGTATCAAGGACGATATTTACATGGGGATGAAATGTCATTGTTTCTTCAGTATCTTTACAAACCTTCTTCTTATTCTTAATCACATAAGAACATACTATAAATTCAGCGATTTCTTCCCCTAGGATATCTTTGGTATCTACCACGCTTTTCTTACGCAACGAGACATTAATTCCATTCATAAAATTCCCTGATTCTTCATGGAATTCACAAGAAAGGGTGCTAATTCTTTGAATAAGACTTTGTATCCATTCGCCTGTAATATCGGCACGATGATGAAATAGTTTACCATAGGAATGAACTCTCATGGTTGTATTATTAATTAGTTAATATTTTACTTAGTTTTAAGTTATTAACTATCAAATTTACAGGTAAACCTTAATATTTTCAAGGAACTGGGCTGTATCTTGAATCGTTCCATTTATTTTGCGATTAATTTTTTTAAGTTCATATAGGTAATTTAACTTTTCTTTGAACTCTTCTAATTTTTTCGAGTAATCAGAAGTAGTATTTTCATGGTCTTTATAATATTCTGATTGTTGATTAATCGTCCCATCTTTTTCCATTTCGTTAAACATCTTTTTGAATGTTTCATATTTTATCTTTTGTTTCATATTGAGTTTACTAATTGTAGAATGAATAGAATGAATGGAATAATTATTTCCAAAGATACGTTTGTAGGTTTCCGTGAAGGTTATCTTTTTTACTCTTTCATCATCAAACATTTCATTTATTTTTTCTATCTCTTCATTAATTATTTTTGGAAACGTTCTCTGAATAAAAATAATATAATCTTCACTTTTAATCCTTTCTTCTTTCACCCCACCTCCTCCTATTCTGTTGATTTCAATATTACCATAATAGTTGATTGAAAAACGTATGTATGGTTTAAGAGCTTCAACTATAAAATCAATACATTGTAGTTCATATGAAGTATCATATTGACTTAGATCAATGATTTCCATTGAACTCTTTATTTTACTAAATATTTAAATGTTTTACAGATAATAATTAAGGTTCTCAAGGAATTGGATAACATCCTGTATTGCTCCATTCTTTAAACGAGTAAAATCTTGTAATTCCTTAAGATAACTAATATTTTCATCTCTTAAATCTTTGTTTTCTTTGTATTGATCTCCTGTGTAATACTCCTTTATTTCAGATAATCCCTGATTATCCTTTTGATTGAATTCTTCAATGAAGAATTCATAGATACCTTTATCATCACTTGTTCCAATAAAGAGTGGTAACTTAAATTCACCATTACGTCTTCTTGAATCAAACAGTTCTTTCTTTATGGTTTCAACGCGATTACGTTCAAGTAATGTTTCAATTTCGTCAGAAATTATTTTGGGATACTTGATCTGAATGAAATGAATATATTCTTTTATTGTTAGTTGTTTTTGTTCTTTTTTATCATTCATAAATTGGTAGATCTCGACCTTCTCTCCTTTATCTGGTTTCTTAAATAATATGTATGGTTCTAGGATTTCAATCATTAATTGAATGGATTGTAGTTCATAGGATGTATCATACTGAGTAAAATCAATCATAGAATTTTATTTTGTTTTGAATAAAGGTTTAAAGGTAATTTCAATTTTTCAAGTATTACTTAGAATGGAGAATGAAATAGTTGCGAATTTATTTTCTATATTAGCAATCATTTGTGGTGTATTCTTAAGAGGACCTCAAGTTTATAAGATATATACAACAAAACCATTAAATGTGAATGATTTATCCACTGAAACGATGATACTCAATCTAGGAACAAATAGTTTTATTCTTGTTTATATGATTATTCATTCCCAGTATCCTATTATTGCTTATTGTAGTATTATGATATTATTAGAACTATTATTGATTTACATGAAGAATACACATGGAAAGATGAAGAAATCATCAAGTCAAACAAACTTGTTAGAAATGGAAAATGTATAATTAACAATTGTGATAGGCAATACTTGAAAGAACAATTACAAAAACATAGTTAACATCGAGAAGTTGAAAGTTCCATAAGAAGCTATTATACAATGGGTTCAAAAGATAATGGAGGATATTTCCAGGTTGGAAAGTTTTCATTCCATTGACACCTTCTCTCCATATTATATTCCCTACGGAAAACTCGACATAGAGAATAAATAGAATAGTTACAGAAGAAAGAAAGTAAATATATCTCATTTATGAATTAGTAAAATATTTAGTTTTATGTCCTTTTGGATAATAAAAATGAATGGAGGTAGATCGTTTTATTGGTTCAATTGAATGTAAACCGATTGTATCGGACATAAAGGATAGAGAAGGTGCTTTATATGTAATTGTTTTTTGATATTCCATAGAGTGATTGTAGGTTTTTTCTTTAATCTCTCCATTGAGAAGAAGTATATAACATCCTTTTTTTGCGTGATTATGAATACCAGTTGACCTTAATTCATTCCAACGAAAGAAATAAACATCGATGAAAGGAAAGGGTATTCTTCTTTTTAAATTCATGAACTGATAGAACATACTATATTTAAAAAATAATATTTTAAATAGATTTGGTTTAAATTTGAAAAAATAATTATTAAAATTATCAATAGAGATGGAACAACTACGTGAAATAAGAGGATATATACCTCAAAAAATTTTTGATGGAGCTATTCCAATTATTACACTCTTTTCCTTAAATATACTACTTCTTAACACATGTTCTTTTATGGGGTGTTATGATGTAAACTTTACGAATATGTTTCGTATGAATATGTTATGTAATGCTTGTACAGATATTTCGTATCATCTTCAAAATCATCAAATACAGATTTATGTTTTCATGGGTGGATATTTATTGAAACGTGCCAATGATATTATTGATCGTCAAATCAAAAATATATCTCCTTCAAAAGGTTAGGGAGACAAGTAAAATATGTATCGATGTCAATGTGATATTGAATAATACCTTCATTAATTTCTTGTATATAGGACCAATAGGGTGGTATAAAGAGAATATCTCCTTTTTGAATTTTCTTTTTATGTCCCCATTTTTTGATTTGATAATTTTCTTTATTTAGTAATTCTTCTTTGTGTTTAGGATTAAATAAATAGATCGTAGCTTCACCATCAAGAACACCAATGATATTATGATTATGAATACATTTTTTTAAGGAGATATTATTTTTACCACAAATAATTGTAGTAAATGTTTGAATTGGGGTATGGAAATGAGATTCATTGAGGAAATTAGGATCAAGGATAAAAGAAGGTCCAGATATTCTTTCAAATAATTCCTTATCTTTAAAAACAAATGATGGAAGGTTATTTTTATAATTATAAATATCTTGAATATAATTTATATTTGGTTCATTTATATCAAATGTAGATGGACCATGGAAAATACTTGGATTCAGTTTCGTATTATGTTGTTTTACTTCTTTTAGATGATATGTATCCATGATAAAACCATTCATATTAAATTTCTGAAGGTTTATCATATGATAAACAGACAGAATTACATAGATTAATATTATGAGTTGGATTATAATTTTAAACATATATAAAGATTAGTTATAAATATAAATTATATAATGACCGAAGAAAGTAGCCAACCTGTTGAAGTGAATAACGAAATTGGAAAGGAAATTGGAAATGTAGTATGGTTTGACCAACGAAAAGGGTTTGGGTTTATTAAAATTATTACCCCTGATTCAGAATATTTGGATAAAGAAGTGTTTGTTCATTTTAGTTCTGTAAAATCTGAGAATCGATTTAAGAAATTATATCCAGGGGAGAATGTTTCCCTCGATGTTTCCCCGAATACGAGTGATAATGCGAAGGGAAAAGAATTTGTTTGTTCAAATGTAGGTGGATTGTATGGGACTCCTTTATTGGTTGATAGTCCAAATTATATTATTAAAGTAATTCGTAAACGGGAGAATGATCCATCGAACGATGATCAATAAATCCTTATTCTTTGCGGATATTAATTCCACCAAGGTTTGAGAATACATAAATATCTCTCATCAGTTGTTGTTGATTCCCTTTAATGATAATTCCACTTTTTAATAATTCATCTTTAATTTTATCGTCTGACATTTTTTTTGCCAATTGTATTTCTTGGTTAATATTTTTTCCTTTTTTCTTTGAGAGATTCCTTAAAGAAACCCTTCTACGGATAGTATGTCTTTTACTTAATCTGTTTTTCATTTTACTTCTCCTTTGTTTTGGTTGTTTTAGTTGTTTTAGTTGTTTTAGTTGTTTTGGTTGTTTTGGTTGTCTTTGTTTTTTTGGTTTTTGTTTTTCACATTTTTTATTGTGTTCAATATCTTCTTTATTTGCTTTTCCATCTTTGAACCTTACTCTTTTCCTTTTACAGGGAGTAGTGGGTGTTGAATCCTTTTTAATTACATTAATTTTAATATCATCGGTTGTGGGTTCTATTTTCTTTTTTAATTCAATATTTTCGTGATTTAGATATTTTTTATAATTATGTGATAAGGGTGATTTTTTTGATTTCCTTTTCTTAACTTTAATATCTCCACCACTAAAATTTTTACTAATTGATAATTTCATCTATATAATAATAGAATATAATTAATTATCATTTTGATAATTTTTGATTTCTAGAATAATACGATTAACACATAATTTATCATCTTCAAATATTTCATTACATATGTTTAAAAGGGCTAAATCCCCTATATATTCTTCACCCATTAAATCTTTCAATGATTCTTTTAAGAATTGTTTCAAATGATTTTTTTTATCACTATATATTTTTTGAACAACATCTCCAATTTGACTTTCTGGTATTTTCTTGATTTCATTTTTTTGTAGATAATGATTATAATTCTCCTTTACATAAAAGAGTATAAGGTCTTGTATTAATTGATTTGCATTACTCATAATAATAATATAATAATATTATTAATAATTTTAAACTTAAATATATTAAGTTTAATCATTTAAAAAAATATACATTTAATAGATAATGATGGGGTTTAATTACTTTAAACTGGGATTATGGTCACTGATATATTATTTTAAGCCAAGTGATATTGTTTTTGATATTATTGTCAATAATATCAAACAATCAGGTCCAATCCTAATTAAATTAGTTCAATGGGTCTTACCTAAAATAGAAACGATTTATGATATTAATAAAGAAACTGAATGGTTTAACAAACTGGAAGAAGTCTATGAAAATTGTGAATTTCATTCTCTAGAACATACTAAAAAAAAATATAAAAAGAGTTTTAATTCTGATTTTGATAAGTATTATCAAGGGATTGAACCAATTGCTTCAGGTAGTATAGGTCAAGTCTATAAAATCACAGATAAAAAGGGTGAAGTTTTTGCTATGAAAGTTCTTCATCCAAATATTAATGTTCAAATACATTTTTTTAATGTATTATTTTTCATTATTAAAATGATCCCACCATTACATAATTATCTGAATTATTATTTTCCTGTTGATCTACATTCATTCATTAATGATTTTAAAATGCAAACAAACCTTGTCAATGAGGTAAATCATAATATACATTTTACAAATGTATACCGGGATAATCCATATATAATAATACCACAGATACAAAAGTTTTCAAATGATATAATTATTATGTCATATGAAGAAGGCGAGATATTTGATAAAACTAAATTATCTGACTATCTCACGTATAAAACGATATCATTATTAAAATTATTCAATAAAAATAATGAAACAATCTATCGATTTATGCATGGCGATCTTCATAAAGGGAATTGGAAAATCCGTGTTAATAAAAGTGATGTAAAACTTGTATTTTATGATTTCGGTTTTTGTTGGGAAATACCTGAGATGATTTCATTAAATCTTGTTAAAATGAATCAAGTATTTATGGATTTAATCATTGAAGAAAAAGTTAAAAACAAGAATACAAGTAATATTGATGAATTTGCTGAAATAGCAGCGATCTTTTGTGGAAAGAGAATACCATTAAATATTATGAAAGAAGAAATTATTAATTTGGTTGAGAATGAAAACATGAAAATATCAGATCCAGTTTTCTTCATTAAATTAATATTAAACAGCACAAGAAGGAATAATATAACAATTGATTCATATGTTCTTGGTTGTATTATAGGACATAATCAAATGGATAAGTTATATGATCTTATTATTAATGGGAAGTTTATTGATAATAAAAAATACAATGAAAGATATATTTATTTTAAATATTTTGGAGACCTGATTAATTTTTGTGAAACGAATGATATTTTCCTTGATTATCTGGACTATTTAAAAAAAGAGTTAAAGAAAGAAAAAGAAAGAAGAAATATTAAGATCGATCAATTGTTTGTTTACAATGAAAAATTAGATAACAATGAAAAATTAAGAAAATTATGTATTCAAAACGATTAATTTATTTTAATTTATTCTTCTTTTGATAAAGATAATTTACTTCAATATAATCCTTTACCATGCTTCCCCCGATACTTAATATAAATAGTAGTATTGCGTATTGATAGTATTCCATTTATATATTTTTTTTATCATTTATTTAAGTAAATATCAATAAAATTTGAAAATTATTTAAAATTTTATTCCAAAGCTAAGATTAGATATGTCTCGATTAAATACCGATGTATTAATCCAAAAATATTTTGATCAAAAGAATATTTTAATTAATCATCAAATCACATCTTATAATTATTATGTCGATGAAATTATCCCTAAGATAGTAAATCAATATTTTCCAATATCTATTAACTTTAGTGAAACAAATGAAAGTTCAATTGATTCCATTGAATTGATAGTGAATAATCTAAAAATTCGCGAACCATTATTAATTGAAAATAATGGTTGTTCTAAGTTAATGACACCAAATATTGCTAGAGAAAGAAATAGCACCTATCTATCATCAATTATTGTTGATTTTGTATCAAAGATAAAGATTAAGGAAAATGAACAAATAACCGAATTAGAATCAAAGACAATACCAAATATTGTAATTGGGAAGATACCTATAATGGTTAAATCAAAATATTGTATTCTCAATGAACAACATAAGGATGATGAATGTAAGTTTGACCTTGGAGGGTATTTCTTGATCAATGGTAATGAAAAGGTGATCATTTCACAAGAGAAAGTAGCAAATAATATGGTTCAAGTATTTAAGAACCCTAAGAACAGTTCAAAGTTTTCTCATATTTGTGAAACGCGATCATTGAACGAGAATACTTATGGTATTCCAAAAGTATCATCGATCAAGATAACAAATAAATCAGACATGTATGACAATACACTTAAAATACAATTGCCTCATATGAAACAGGAAATACCTTTATTTATATTATTCCGTGCTTTAGGTTGTGGTTCAGATAAAGATATTATTTATTACATTATCGATAATAATGGTTCTGATATAGACCATATTATCTTAAAAATGTTACGATCTACAATCGAAGAGAGTTATCAAATACGAACAGAAGAAGAAGCGATCAACTATATGAGTAAATATATTAATAATACTTATAACTATGTTCAGAGCGAAGAGAAAAAGATAAGTTATGTGAAGGATGTTATTCTAATGGAATATTTAAATCATTTGGATAATGATAATAGGAAGAAGATATTCTTTACAGGATATATGGTAAATAAACTATTAAAAGGATATCTCGGTATTATACCACTTGATGATAGAGATAGTCATATTAATAAACGTTTTGAAACAACAGGATATCTACTAGGAAACCTTACCTTTCAATGTTTTCATAAAATAACGAAGGATATTAAGAATTATATTACAAAAGAGGTTAATTCTGGGTTATGGAACCTTAATAAGAATTATAATGATATTATTAATGAGATCAATATTCATAAAATTATCAAATGTTCTTATCTTGAGAATATCCTTAAAGGAGCGATGGCTACTGGTAATTGGGGTATGAAAATGAATGCGAGTAAGCAGGGAGTTTCACAGGTTTTAAACAGATTAACTTATCCAAGTATGGTTTCACACTTACGGCGAATTCAAACTCCATCAGACAATACTGGTAAATTGATTCCCCCAAGGAAGCTACATAGTACTTCATGGGGATATATTTGTCCTAGTGAAACACCAGAAGGACAAGCTGTGGGAATTGTGAAGAACCTTTCAATGAATTGTGAAGTAACAGTTAATAGAGGTTCCTCTCCTGTTATATATTATATATCAAACTTTATTGAACAGTTTCATAAAATCGATATCTATACTTTTGATAAGACAAGTCAATGTAAGGTCTTTATTAATGGGGATTGGTTAGGTTTTACAAAAGAACCGAAAGAACTTGTTAGAACTGTAAAATCTCATCGTTCTCAAGGATTAATTCATATCCATACTTCGATTTATTGGGATATAATGAATTATAACATTCAAATATATACCGATGGTGGAAGACCTATCCGTCCACTTTTAATCGTTGACCAACAGAAAGTTTTGTATACTGAGACAGTGAAAGAATATATCATAAAGAATAATTGTAAATGGGAGGACCTTATTACAACTATAAAATCAAAGGAATCATTTTGTATTGAGTATATTGACCCTTATGAATCAAACAATTCTATTATATCAATGTCGTTGGATGATATCCATAAGAATAAGAAGTATACACATTGTGAGATCCATCCTTCATTAATTCTTGGAGCCCTCGCATCATGTATTCCTTTTCCTCATCATAATCAAGCACCAAGAAATACATATCAATCCGCAATGGGTAAACAGGCTGTTGGTGTTCACTGTACAAGTTATAATCAACGTTATGATACATTTAGCCATGTATTATCTTATCCTCAAAAACCCCTTATTGATACAAAAATGATGAAATACCTTAATGCTGATAAGTTACCTAATGGAATCAATGTAATTGTCGCAATTGCTACTTATGCTGGATATAACCAGGAAGATTCTATCTTATTTAATAGGGCATCAATTGATAGAGGATTATTCGCATCAACATTCTATCGGACTTACAAAGAAGAAGAGAGGAAGAATCAGTTATCTGGTGAAGAAGAAAAGTTTTGTAGGCCTGACAAATCAAAGTTATTATTTCCGAAACCATGTAATTATTCAAAATTAAATAATGATGGATTTATTGATAAAAATACATATGTTACAGATAAAGATATTTTAATCGGTAAAGTAATTCCAATAAAAAACAATACAACCTATGATTATAAAGATAATAGTATTAGTTTAAGAAAAAATGAGAATGGTTATATTGATGATAATTTTATAACTACGAATAGTGATGGTTACAATATTTGTAAAACACGTATCCGAAGTTTTAGAAAACCTGAAATTGGAGATAAGTTCTCTTCAAGACATGGACAAAAGGGAACCATTGGAATGGTTTATAATCCTGAAGATATGCCCTTTTCATCGAATGGTATTATACCCGATATAATTATTAATCCACACGCAATCCCCAGTCGGATGACTATTGCTCAACTGATTGAATGTATTCTGGGGAAGGTCTGTTGTGAAACAGGAAATATTGGTAGTGGAACGGCATTTGACCAAGTCACTGTGAAGAATATATCAGATATGTTGACAAAAGTAGGACATGAAAGAAATGGGAATGAAATCTTATACAATGGTTTTACAGGTGAACAATTACACACTCAAATATTCATAGGTCCAACCTATTATCAACGTCTTAAACATATGTCAGGAGATAAAATCCATAGTCGTTCAAGTGGACCAATTGTTACGATGACGAGACAACCAGCTGAAGGAAGGTCCGCCCATGGAGGGTTAAGGTTTGGAGAAATGGAGAGAGATTGTATGATTGCTCATGGAACATCCAACTTCTTACGAGAAAGGATGATGGATGTTTCAGATAAATATCATATATTTATTTGTGTGGAATGTAATCTTCAAGCTGTAGCAAACCCTTCAACAAATATGTATGAATGTAAGAATTGTAATAATTATAAAAAATTCAAAAGAATTAATATTCCCTATTCATGTAAATTACTTATGCAGGAACTCCAATGTATGAGTATCGCCCCACGATTCCTTACAGAATGATTTATCTTCTCCTTCTCTTACCAAACTTAACCTTAAAGAATATATATATAACTAATATTACTAGAAGGAGGAGAGGGACTATATATTTTAATGTATCCCAATTTAATTCACAACAAACCAGATCGGACGATCCATAAATTTCTTCAGCATTACTTCTTAGACCCATATAGAATGGACATTCATAATTATAAACTCCCGATGAACATGTAACATTCTCTTCTAAATTTTTTATTTTTGATGAATCAGTTGTATTCAATTTTAACGAAGTCAAAAGCTTATTACTGATTAATAGACTTATATCTTCGCCAATAGATTCAACGATACTATCAAGGTCAACTACAACTTGTGTATATTCTTTATCAACCTCTATATGTCTTTTAATACTATTTACTTTTATCAATGTTTCACAATCTGGTAATTCAGTATCCCCCCCTTCATTTATTATACTACATAGATCATTTATTAATAATTCTTCATAGTTTTCAATTCCTATAAAATCAGAATATTTACTATCTATATTTATTTTTACTTTAATGACATTTATATCTTTTTCACATCTTCCGTTTTCTAATTGATAACCAACTTTACAAGCAGTAGCAATACTATCATCTTTTGTTGAACAAATAACTTCAGTAGCATTTTCTATAGGAGGACAAACTTTACAACATCTTATGAAATCATATCTATTTTCTGGATCACAAACATCACCATAACACGTTTTTTCTTCCGAGCCTTCTCTTATATAATAACCGGCCGGACATTCAAGGGAACTACATATATTATTACTTGAACAACATATTTCTTTATCATCTTTAAGAGAACATTTTTCTTTTGAACAAAACTTATTTTTATCCTGTTCAGGGACGGAAAATCCTTTTCCACAATCAAGGTTTGAACACTTTTCGTTTTCCAGACAACATAGATCCATATCGTTACTAATACTACATTTTCTCCCTTTACAGCTTTTTGCTCGATTCTCATGATTGAGATGATAATTGACAGGACATTGAATATTACTACAGGTATTAAAGGGACTACAACATATTTCTATATTTTGTTCATTTTTTGGACAAGACGATATGCTTCCTTCACATTCTTTATCTAAGTTTTCATTTATCATCGATGTATTCTCAGGACATCTCCAATCTTTATTTGAACATGTATTTTCCTTTTCTAAACAACATTCCCCCTCTCCCCAACCATGTTTATTTCTTAATAATATATTTAGACCACATGGGTTTTCTTCTGATGAATGGGTCGCCGCCCAACGATCACACGAACGAAAACAACATTCTTCAACACTATAACCATCTCTCTCTTCATAATTATCATAGATAGGAAACTTACCACAACTATTACCTTCACCGACCCAATCTCCACATGTTTTCTTTTCACAACATTCCCCTATAGGATCATATACAGAATTACTATTATAGGTTAAACTTTCTGGACCTACATTTGAACCGATTTTATAACCAATTGGGCACGTATAATCAGAACATTTAACATCACTACAACATACTGTTTCAATATCTAAATTCAATCTATTTGATGGTATGATTCTGGATAAATAAGGGATAGAGTTATCTTTACACCGATTATTTCCATATTGGGACCATTGTCCGCACAAAGAGTATGGTCTACAACATTTATTTAAACAATCCCCGTCATTAGCATCATCATTACAAGTTATATCAGTTATACCAGTGGGTTGATAATGTGTTTCACTTGGACATTCATATGTATTACACTCAATAGACATCTATAATCAATATATATATAGAAAATATATAATATTTAAAGATAATAACAACTATAATCTATAAAAAATGAATGAATTAAAAGATTATCATATGAACATTAAGACAGAACAAGCGGGAGCATTTCGCATCCTTATTGAAGCGTTAAAGGAAATACTAACTGAAGGAAATTTTATTTTTGATGAAACAGGTGTAAAATTAATGGCTATGGATTCAACCCATTCAATTTTAATTCATATGAAATTAGAATGTGATAACTTTGAGTTTTTCCATTGTCCTAAAAAAATGACTGTTGGTGTTAATATGTTAAACTTCTTTAAATTAATCAAGACAATGAATAACTCAGAGACACTGACACTCTTTATTGAAAAAGAAAATGAAAATCAATTAGGTATCCTTATTAATAATTCTGAGAAAAACTCACAAACTATTTATAAATTAAATCTTCTCGATATTAATGATGACAATATTAAGATTCCACCCGCTGAGTTTGAAACAGAGTTATCCTTACCATCAAGCGATTTCCAGAAGATTATAAGAGATATGGTAAACATAGGTGAAAATATAGAAATAAAGAGTATTGGTTCCCAATTATTACTAAACTGTTCAGGAGATTTTGCTTCACAAGAAACAACTCTTGGTGAAACAAATAATGGATTAAAATTCAATCAAATATCTCCAAAAGAACTACCTATACAAGGAATTTATTCCTTAAAATACCTTGTATTATTTACAAAATGTACAGGGTTATGTAATCAAATCAACTTATATATTAAGAATGATTATCCACTTGTTATTAAATATGCTGTCGCATCATTGGGGAATATAAAATTATGCCTTGCTCCAAATTCAACCAATTAAAATTCATGTTTCTTATAAATGGAATTCTCTAATGAAATAAGGGAATCCTCATAATTTTGAAAGTATTGTTTATAATCAAAATCATTATTCTTAAACCATATTTTAATAATATTAAACTCTTTTTTAGGTGAGATTGATATACCATTCACTTCTTCATTATGTTCTGTTAGTATGAACCCTGTAATACATTTTAATAGTAAATCGTTCCATTCATCAAGAACCTTAATTGATTTAACTTTGAATGATAAACATCCTCCTAAACGATTATCTGGATCTTCCCAATTAGGGAAAATACCGTCCTTCATACAGAAGAACATTCCATTTTGATAATGATCTTGTTCAAAGATATCATTTATATATTGATAATCAAACAAATTATTAATCTCAAAAATAGATTGATAACTTTCTTTCCCCCATCTATTATCATTAATCGAATGATACCACAGGATCCATTTATCCTTAAGTTGATCCATTAATATTATTTCTATAATAAATGTTTTAAATAATAATAAAATATAATATAAAATATATTACTTATGATATGTATTTTTTATAGAAAGTTATTCTTAATCATTCTATATTCCTATTTACTCTTTTTCCATATTAAGGATGAAGGGTATAAGAATATGATCATACTAACATTAATCACAGGTATCATCTCCTATTATATGAATAAAGATATTTATGAAGGAATCGGTTATTTCGATGATTCTGTCAAATTCACTGAAGAAGAAGAAGAAACAAGGAAGCAATCTTGGATTGATGAAACTGAAAAAGATACAACTGATGGAGAAACAGGGAGCGATACAGAAGAAGTTGTTCGTGGAGGAGTAACATGTTCGAATTTTGATTGTTCGGAACATATAAATGATCTCGCTGAAAATCCATCATCAATCGTATGTTCAGATAACACATGTTCAGCTGAAGAATGTTGTTCTTCTGCTCCGGTTCCATCGAATACACCATTTGTATCGGCTGAATATGTTAAATTAAGAGAAAAAGCAAGAGAAAAAGATGGACCAATCGTTACTGATAAGAATGATACTCCCGAAGGTATCGGGCCTACAGAACCAACCCCTTCTTCAAATGAAGATGAATTTACAGTAAAAGAAGAAGTTAAACTAACTCCAGTTGAAAGCAAATTCCGTATTGGTCCCTATGATGGATTATGTATATCGTCCGATAAACTAACAGAAGAAGATTATTTTACAAATGATGAACTCCTTACTTATCTAGGTGTCCATGGACCAATGGAAATACATAGTTCACAAGATGTCCTTACGGGTCCAACAATTGATGGTGAAAAAGATAGTCCTCAAAAACTAACAACATTCGCAAATAATAAAACAAAGTTTAATTGTTGTGGAGAATCCCCTTATACAACCTCAACTGGATGTCTATGTCTAACAGAAAAACAAAGGAATTACATACGGTCAAGGGGAAATAATAAGACATCTCCGGATATTTAATTAATGACCTAACATCCTCTGATGAACTTGATCATAAATATCAAATGCTTTCTTTTCATAATTTGATAATCTTTCTAATCGTTTTTCCTCTTCTTGTTTTTCTTTCATTTCCTGTAAGGCGATTTCCCGTTGTTCTTCTTCATTCATTTCATATGAGATAGACTCCCTTTGTTGTTTAACAGCTTTTAGATTCTTTGGACGTTTGATATCCATTCCAATATCTTCTTCAACTAAGAATGTATTTGTATATGCGTCTTTGTAATCACGATAAGCTAATCCTCCACTTTCTCCACTAAAATTATCTACTTTACCTTGACCGAGGATCATAATTGAACTCTTATTTTTATAAGAAATATCCTCCATTGGTTTATTATATTTCGTAATTTGTTTCCCTTTCTTTTTAGTTTGTATTTTTTTTAACTTAGAGAATTGATCGTTAAAATTATCTTTTGTTAATGTTGGATTAACTTCTATATCACCTTCTATAGCTTCATTTTTTTTCATCCATCCTGAATAACCATCATCATAGACATCTTCAACTTTTGTTTCTTCGTATATTTTATTAAACACATTACTATTAAAATTTTTAGAAAGATCTTGATATTTAACATTCTTCTTATTATCATGTTGTTGTTCATTCATAAATTGAGAACTATTATCCCGTAATTCATTATGTTCATGGGATGCCCTTTCATTCTTTAAACGGACCATCAATGCTTTATAAGAAATAGTTACCTTTTGAAATGCCTCATGTGAACCACCACGATCAGGATGAGTTTCCATTGCCTTTTTTAAATATGCTTTTTTCAATGAGGTTTCATCATAATTCTTCCCTATATTTAGTTCCTTAAAAGGATCTATTTTTGGTTTACTTTCTATAGTATTATTAAATTGTATCCCTTCATTAACACTACTTCCAGCAATACTAGCAAGGCGTTGAATCTGTTCTTGTTGTTCTTGAATTATTTTTTTCTGTTCTTCAATATATTTATTCTTATCTTCACCTTCAAGACTTGGAGTATTTCCCATATTATATATATTGAATAGAAAAGTTTTTAAAATCTAACTTATATATATATAATGGTTATTATAGCTTGCTCTCCGTGTTTAGCATCTACCTTGGGTCCAACTGCTCTAAGCGTTGCAACAGTTGTAGGGATAAATAGTCAGAAGAAGAAGAAAACTAAAAAGAAGAAGAAAATGAAAGGTGGAAAGAAAAACAAGAAAAAGAATGATTTTTCGAAGAAAATTAATAAATCGTGTCACGATGAATGTGAGAAAGTTAAAAAAACATTTCCAACTATCATGCGTAAATTAGGGAAACAAATGGGTTTGGATAAAAAGGAAATCGAAAAAAGAATAAAAGAACACGATAAACATTGTGAAGGCAATTGTATCAAACTTATGAAAGATAAAGATGTAATCAAAGATTTAATCAAAGCAATGAAAGGTGGATCTGGTTACGAAACACAAGAAGATTATGAAGCAATGGTAAGAGAACAAAATGAAAGTATGAATGAAGATCGTATTAGGATGATCAAACAGAGACAAAAAGAAAAAGAAAGAATGAACCTAGAATTAAGAAGAAGATTAATACGACAAGAAGATATGAGGAAAGAATGTGATAAACTTGTGCGTTTATTAAAAAGTAAGGGTGTATCTAAACAAGTCGCAGAAGAACATGCTCAAAAAATGTTTGAACAGAAACTACAATGTGATAGTGGAAAGATCAATGCGTGTAACTACTGCAAAGATGAATACATAAAAAACTTAAGAACTAGTAAAAAAAGATCAAAAACACCCCAAGTTCCGGTTCAAGCTTTACCAAAATCAAAATCTAGATCACGTTCAAGAAAAACTACAAGGAGAAGAAAAGGACCACCTGAAAGCATTGCTATGAAACTACACGCGATGGGTCGGACTAGTAAATTAAAGAATCTAAAGAAATCCCTCACAAAAAGATCCCCTCCTCCACCGATAAGAAGAAGTAAAAGTAAAAATAAAAGTAAATTGAAAAAGACAAAATCAACGGGTGGTAAAAGA
>CEQQ01116080.1_pt1 | contig 16577 bp, 15 predicted proteins | sample 531041 | NCBI WGS metagenome assembly CEQQ01 (sample SAMEA2621222, study PRJEB7988) | marine metagenome | biome: marine biome (ENVO:00000447); feature: deep chlorophyll maximum layer (ENVO:xxxxxxxx); material: "saline water (ENVO:00002010), including plankton (ENVO:xxxxxxxx)" | depth 150 m | reverse complement strand
CATTCATTTCAGATAAAGCTGAGCTCATAAGGTATGAATGAAATGCCCCACTAACTTTCAATGGAATTGCTCTTTTTGCACCTCGTTCAGATGCAATTTTGACAGCGATATCAATATCAGATTTAAGTCCACTAATTACTATTTGCCCCGGACTATTGACGTTCGCGGCTTGTGTGTTCGATTCTTTGCATAATTCTTGAACAATATCTTCCTCTAATCCAATTATAGCTGCCATTCCACTATCAACTCTGTCACATGCTTCTTGCATCAACCTTCCGCGTTCTCTGACTAATTTTACTCCGTCTTCTAAACTAATTGCTTGGCTTGCGACTAATGCACTATATTCTCCTAAACTATGTCCAGCACAAAATCTTGCAATTTCAGAAACAGATAGAGAATACATGGATTTGTATGCTTCAAAACAAGCTATACTCATAGTTAGGATGGCAGGTTGAGTATTTATGGTACGCTCTAATTCTTCGGAGGGTCCTTCAAAAATTATCTTAGATAAAGACAAACCTAATGCCTCGTCAGCACGTAGAAAAATATCTTTAGCAGCTTCAGAGTTTTCAAAAAGGCTTTTCCCCATACCAACCTCTTGTGCACCTTGCCCTGGGAAAATTATTGCATTATCCATGTATCACCATTATAAATTATTAAAGTAAATTGTCGCTAAATTATCTCTTGAACTTTGGTTTCTTTAATCAACTCACCTTTGTAGTACCCGCATATTGAACAAACTTGATGACTAGGAATTTTTTGGCCACATTGAGTGCACAAAGTTAATGTTGGTACTTTTAAACTCACATGGCTTTTTCTAGCCCCTCTTCGTGACTGAGTTCGCTTTTTTTTCGGTAAAGCCCCCATGATATTATCTCCTTATCTATTTTCGATATCGATTAATTTAGTATTTGATATTCTATTATTTTTATTCACTATGCCTTGGCAATCTAAATTGCACAGTAGTTTTATCGGCATATTAACTAATATGTTTTGCCTGAATGATTCTGTCAATTCAATCATATTATCTTTTATGTAAAAAATCTCAGGACTGTCTATTCTATCATATAATTCAGGGTTTTTTCCTAAATAGTCAAAATGATAGAAAATATCATCAGATTCTATATTTATAACCTGGTTATATTTTTCTAAACAACGATCACAAGTAGATGTTATATTTAGCAGTATTTTGGTAGTTGCCCAAACACCCATATTAATCTTTGTTAGCCAAATTAATCCAGAACTAGAAACAATATCAAATTCGTCTAAAATTATTTCATCAGAAAAAACTTCATGTATTTTTTTTGTTCCTGTAGCTGATTTTAATAAGTCCCCCAATTGTAAAAGCAAGAATAAATACCTTTCTAAATATAATTATTCGTTATGTGCGTTCCTAATGGATATTTCAATTTCTTCTAATGAGGTTCCTGGTCCGAAAACTCCTTTTACCCCCAATGAACTTAGAGCTTCTCTATCTGATTCAGGTATAATACCTCCGACTAGTATTTTTACATGATCCATTTCTTTTTTGTAGAGACAGTCAAATAGCTCTGCTACAAGTTCTAAATGGGCTCCTGATAATATACTTATACCAATAATATTAGCATCCATTTTTGCAGCTAGTTCTGTTATTTGTTCAGGTGTTTTTCTAATGCCAGAAAATTTTGTTTTGATGTTTTGTTCTGTCAAATAACGAGTAATAACTTTAGCTCCGCGGTCATGTCCGTCAAGTCCAGGTTTAGCAATAAGTACTCTTATTTCACTATTATCCATATTAGTTATTATTTGCTTGATTAATGATTGAGCGAGATATTATCATTCGATGAATCTCGCTTGTACCTTCATAAATTTCTGTGATTTTTGCATCTCTAAAATACCTTTCAACATGGCTAGATTTAAAGTACCCATAACCACCTAGTATCTGTACAGCCTTAGTTGCCGCCCTATTGGCACTTTCAGATGCAAACAGTTTTGCCATTGATGCTTCTTTATTGTGGGGTTCTTTCATATCTTTTAAGATACTTGCTCTTCGGGTTAATAGTCTTGCTGCGTCTATTTCTGTAGCCATATCCGCCAACATCCATTGGATAGCTTGGTACGAAGCTATTGGATTATTAAAAGTTTTTCTTGAAACTGCATAATTAGTTGCTGCTTCAAGACATGCTTGGCCTATACCTACTGATTGGGCCGCAATTGCAATTCTACTTGATTCTAATATTTGCATTGCAGAATAAAAACCAGTGCCTTCTTCACCTAATCGATTTTCTTCTGGAATGGGACAATCTTCAAATATCAATTCAGCAGTACTCGAAGCTTTCATTCCTAGTTTTCCATCTTGTTTGATAGTTTGAAATCCAGGTGTATTTCTATCAACTACTAAGCAATTTACACCTTTGGCTTTTAGTTCTCGATTTTGTGTAGCATAAATAACAAAAGTATCAGCTACATCTCCATTTGTTATAAAATGTTTTGTTCCATTTAACTTGTATAAGCTATCTGCTGGTGTGCAGGTTGTGGACATTGATGCAACATCTGAACCTGATTCTGGCTCGGTAAGTCCCCATGCGCCAACTGATGTTCCATCAATGAGTGGAGGTAAAAATTTTGATTTTTGTTCTTCATTTCCGAATCTGGCTATACTTTGTAGTACTAATCCTATATGAGACCCATAGATTGCAGAAGTGGCACCACAAGCTTTAGCTATTTCCTCTGTTACAATTGAAAACTCTTTAAATCCCCCACCAGATCCTCCATATTTTTCATCGATAGTAATTCCAAGTAAACCCATGCTAGCAAGACGATGAAAATTTTCCATAGGGAATTCTTCACGTTCATCTAATATAGGTGCCATAGGAACTAAATAGTCTTGTGCAAAGTCTTGGACTGTTTTTGCAAGCATTAATTCGGTTTCATTATATAGAAGGTTGTCCATGTTTGTTCCTTTAATTTGTTTAATAAGTTGGGGAATATTCACCATATACTTTTCTAAATATATCACTAATTTCACCCATTGTAGAATAGGATTCTACAGCCTCAATAATGGCAGGCATTGTATTGTCTTTAGTACGGGCAATTTTCTCTAATTTTTCCAAACTTTCAACAACTTTTTTTGTATCACGATTTTTCTTTACTGAGTGAAGTTTTTTAATTTGTTGCTGAATTTCTTTTCTTGAAATTTTTTGAAAAGTAATATTTTCACTACTTTCCTCTTGGTATGTATTTACTCCTACCATATAGCGGTCTTGATTTTCGAGTTCTTGTTGAAACAAGTATGCAGAGTTTTCTATCTCATTTTCTTGAAATTGTTTTTCAAGAGCTGCAAGTGCCCCACCAATAGATTCTATTTCATTGATATATTTGAAGGCTTCATTTTCAATATCGTCAGTCAATTTTTCAAGATAATATGAACCACCCAATGGATCAACGGTATCGGCCACACCACTTTCTAAAGCTATTATTTGTTGTGTTCTTAGAGAAATAATAGCTGAGTTTTCAGATGGTAAACCAAGAGCTTCATCTTTTGAATTTACATGAAGAGACTGTGCTCCTCCTAGAACTGCAGCCATTGCTTGTATTGTGCTTCTTATAATATTGTTATCAGGTTGTTGAGCAGTAAGAGTCACACCGGCAGTTTGTACATGAAATCGCAACATAGAAGATTTAGGATTTTCTGAATTAAACATTTCGGTTGTTATTTTTGCCCAAATTCTTCTTGCTGCACGATATTTTGCAACTTCTTCAATTAGATTATTTTGAGCGACAAAGAAAAAAGAAATTTGAGGGCAAAATTCATCAATTGATAATCCCGCTTGTAGTGCAGATTTTATATACTCAATTGCATTTGAAAAAGTAAACGCTAATTCTTGTATTGCAGTACTTCCTGCTTCGCGGATATGGTAACCACTAATACTGATCGGGTTCCATTTAGGTAATGTTTTTGAGCAATATTCAAAAACATCTGTTATAAGATTCATTGATTGTTTGGGAGGATATATATATGTACCTCGTGCAATATATTCTTTTAGAATATCATTTTGAAGGGTTCCTCGTAATTGTTCGAGAGGAACATTTTGTTTTTTAGCTAGGGCAACATACATAGCAAGTAAAACTGGTGCAGTAGCATTTATTGTCATTGATGTACTAATTTTATTTAGAGGAATATCTTTAAATAGAGTTTCCATATCAGCAAGAGTATCAATAGGAACACCAACTTTACCGACTTCACTTTGTGCAATCTGGTTATCAGAGTCATATCCTATTTGTGTAGGAAGATCAAAAGCGACTGATAGGCCATTTTGACCTTGTTCAAGAAGTCGTTTAAAACGCTCATTAGATTTTTCTGGGGTAGAGAATCCTGAATATTGGCGCATTGTCCATAATCTACTTCTGTACATACTGGGATAAATACCTCTGGTATATGGAAACTCTCCAGGAAATTCTGTTTTGCTTTCATCCTGATCGTTATATACAGAATGTATTTCTTGATTAGAAAGAGTGGAAAAAACCGATTTTCGTTCGCCATTAATTGTTATAAACGGCTTTAGTACTTTTTCTTTCCAATTTTTAAAATTGTTTGTTTTCAATTTAGCACCATTAATATTATTTATGCATTATACTGTAAAATCTAGATAAGAAAAATAATCTATATTAAATACATAATACGAGGTAATAATTATTAGATGATTGTTTTAAGACGATTGTTAATTCCGCCATTATTAGTTGTATTTATAGTTTTTATTTTTCCACTCATATTACTTGTCTATGCGCGTGCCATTCTTTTGGATTCAGACTTTTATATGAAAAATTATACAGATACTAATATTTCAGATCGAGTTTATAATACCATCCTTCCTACTCTTATAGATGAAACTTTACCTGGTCAATTAAAGGGTGAAAACTATGATATAAAAGATGATGTCTATAGAATTATTACAAATACTATTCCAAGTTCTTGGGTTGATCAAATAGTATTATCCACTTTACAGGAATTTATACCTTATTTAACAGGTATTAAAGATCAGGCAAGCGTTTATTTGGATGTAAATACTTTAACTGATCAATTAATGATTGAATTAAAGAATGATGAATTTAAAAAAGATATATATACGGCCGTAACTGAAACAACTGTTGAAGATATTTCTGCTAGAGTCAAAAATGCTGAAGAATTACCTTTGGGTATTAATTTAGAAGAATCTGATATCGAATTGTTAATTACTTCCTTGCTTTATTACAAGTGGTATGAATCTACCTATGATACAACTTTAGATACAACCTATGACTACTTTTCAGGTGAAACAGAAACATTCGATTTAAATATCAAAATAAAGAATAATATTAGAGAAGTTCTTGTTCCATTTAAAGGGATATTGCAAGAACAAAATGTATACTCTATTGCTCTAGATAAAGCAGGAAACTTGATAGTTTCACAATTTGATTTAAATTCTTTTAATTTGCCTGAAGGAGTTGCTTTTAATGACGAATTTTCTCTGAATGCAAATTCTGAGAGTCTTACTTCTAATTTGGATCAAGATATTGTAAATGAAATTGGAGATGACCTCGTCGATCAAATATATCTTTATTTGATCGGGCAATCTGAGAGTATGGAAATATCGATTGATATGAAGGAATTGACTCCATTAATAAATCAATTAATTATGGAAGAAGTAGAAAGGCAGCTAGATTCTACTATAGAACAATTACCTATATGTAGTACTGAAGTGACTTTGGCATTACTATCTCAAAATATAGATACTATTCCTAATTGCTATCCGCAAAAATTGGCTTCTCTTCCAGATAGCATGGAATTACGTTTTATTTTGGCTATATTATCAATAGATTTTGACGATTTATATATATATGACAAAATGTTGGAAGATTCAATCATAGATATAAAATCTTCTCTATTACAAGAAGTACAATCTATCCTTAATAATAATATTCCAACAAATTATGTATTCACTGAGGAAGAATTAAAATCACACCTTTCTCCTACTCAACTGATGTTTATTGAAGAAATCAGATTATGGTCGATAGATGGTTTGAGTTTTGATGACGAATATCTTAATCAGTTTTATATAAGCCTTAGAGGATATGAAAACTCTGTAGAGTCTCAAGAAAATCATATTGAAAAAATACAAAATATAATACGTTCAGGATATACCGTTACCGAAAAAGATTTACGTCCACATCTCGATACTTATTTAAATACAAATCTGGTACGTGAAATTATTAAGTCAACTGGTGATAGGTATATCAAAATTATTTTATATACCCTAGCAATAATATTTATCATTGCAATAGGAATATTAGGTGGACAAACTTGGTACGGAAGACTAGGTTGGAGTGCTATTCCAATATTAATTACATCAGTTATAACTTTTAGTATTTTGAATGGCGGATATACCTTCTTTTTGAAAAACTTAATCACACAATCTTTTATACAAGCTGCGAATTCAGCTAATCTAAAAGCGTTAGAATTGACGTATACAGAATTAGGTGACGTAAGTTTGAAAATACTTGATGGGCTTTTAAGCGATATAAATAAGATTCTTCTCCCTACTATGCTAATATCTTTCGCATTAGTAGCTAATGCTGTTATTATTCATAGTAGGAAATTAAAACGAGACAAAAAGTAAATTGTAAATTCGGGGCATAATTATGCAGAATCAATGGATCATGGTCCTATTCTTGCCACTATTAGACTCTCATAGGTAATTAGAAATAGTATGTAAAAAAGTTAGAAAATTGAATTTACAGGAAAAGAGATATGGAAGAACGCATAATTTCATCAGAAGAACAAGGTGAAGATGTCGCCTTAGAAACAAATTTGCGTCCTAAAAAGCTTACTGACTATGTAGGTCAAAAATCTGTAAAAGATAATTTATCTATTTCTATGGAAGCTTCTAAAAAACGTGGCGACGCTTTGGATCATGTTCTTTTTTATGGCCCACCAGGACTCGGAAAAACAACGTTAGCAAATATTATTGCGTCTGAAATGGGAGTTAATATTCGTGTTACTGCAGGACCTGCTATTGAACGATCTGGTGATATGGCAGCAATTATTACGTCGCTTGAGGAACACGATGTGCTATTTATCGATGAAATTCATCGATTAAGTAGAGCAGTCGAAGAAGTTTTATACCCTGCTATGGAAGATTTTTTCTTATCTTGGGTTATGGGAAAAGGTTTAGGGGCACGAAGTGTTAATTTAAAAATACCAAAATTCACTCTTATTGGCGCTACAACAAGGTATGCATCAATAAGTTCACCATTACGCAATAGGTTTGGACTTATCCATCGTCTTGATTATTATGATGTTGATTCACTTGTTCAGTTGTTAAATAGATCGGCAACAATTTTAAATATAAAATTTGATGATGAAGGTTTAAAACAGATAGCTGTAAGATCTCGTGGAACACCTCGGATAGCAAATCGTTTATTAAAAAGAGTACGAGATTATGCTGAAGTTAAATCAAATGGGAAAATAACAGATTCAATTGCAGATGAGAGTTTGTCAAAATTAGGAATAACTTCTACAGGACTTGATGAGATAGATATGAGGCTATTGGAGGCAATAGTTGTGAATTTTACAGGTGGGCCTATAGGGTTAGATACCTTGGCAGCATTTATTAATGAAGAATCTGAAACAATTATGGAAGTGTATGAACCATATTTATTGCAAATAGGCCTATTATCTCGAACTCCTAAGGGCAGAATTGCAACGAAATTGGCATACGATTTATTTGGTAAAGAATATACTCTTGGTAAACAGGGTAATTTAATTTAGATACTAAGGAGAAAACAATGATTCATGAATTAAGAATATATGAAGCAATACCAGGAAAATTACCTGAACTTAATAAACGATTCGATACTATAACCTTAGGATATTTTAAAAAATATGATATGAAAGTTGTTGGATTTTGGACTGATGAATTTGGAGATAATACAAAATTGACGTATATATTAGAATTTAATGACTTAAATCATCGACAAGAATCATGGGCAAAATTTAGAGCCGATGAAGAACGACTTAAAGCTTTTGCGGAAACAGAAAAAAATGGACCTATTGTTGCAAGAGTAACTAATTCAATATTAACTCCTACGTATTATTCACCTTTACGTTAGCTAAATTTATATCAAAATGGAGGCTTGTATTTGTCTACGATATCTGCCGTCGTTTTTGGGTCAGTAAATTATGATTTGATTGCAAAAACGAAAACATTTCCTTTAGATGGAGAATCAGTAATAGGCCAAAACTTTTATACTTCTGCAGGAGGTAAAGGTGGCAATCAAGCTGTAGCTTTATCAAGATTAGGTATAGAAACCTTTATGGTTTGTAGAATTGGTGACGACTATTATGGAGAAGAACTTCTTAATAGTTTAAAAACATTTGGTGTAGACGTAACAATGGTCGGTACTCAGAAGAATATGAATTCTGGTATTGCACACATATCAGTAGATGATAGTGGTCAAAATAAAATTATTATTATCCGAGGAGCTAATGCTACTTGCTCTGATGTCGAAATTAATAAAATCATATCAAAATTAGATACTACGGCTGATGCACTTTTATTACAGATGGAACTTCCTTTAGACATTTCATTACAAGCTGCCAAATATGCACAAAAAGTTAAAAAGCTTGTAGTAATGGATCCTGCACCAGCAGGAATTATTCCCCTAGAATCATATAAATATTTTGACTATTTAATTCCTAACGAAACAGAAGCAGAAATCTTAGTTGACCACCCAGTTCAATCAAAAGAACAAATAATAGATGCAGCAGCAACGTTGCTTGAGAGAGGGGTAAAAGAGGGGGTCATTATTAAATTAGGTGAAAAAGGTGCTTATTATCTCAATCATGAAGATTCTGGGTTTATTGAAGCCAAAAAAGTTAAAGCAGTAGACACAGTAGCCGCTGGAGATGCTTTTAATGCTGGATTTACAGCACACTTATTAAAAGGAAATTCTTTTCAAGAATCTGTAGCTATGGGCGTTACTATAGGATCGTTAGCAGTCACAAAATCTGGTGCTCAAGAATCTATGCCCACATTAGAAGAAGTAGAGTCGTTTTTGAATACAACAACATAAACCTAAGGGGGTAATATGAGTAATCTGGATGGGCAAGTAGCTATTGTAACAGGTTCTGCTACTGGAATTGGCTACGGTATAGCTAAGAGGCTTTCAGATGATGGTGCAAATATTGTTATGGTTGATTTTGATGCAGATTTGGCAGAGCAATCTGGAACTGAGCTGGCTGCAAATGGAGTAGATTTAGAAATATGTATAGGTGATGTTGCTAATCCAGAGACTGCTCAAGAAGCGGTTAGGAAAGCATTAGACAAATGGGGAAGAATAGACATACTTGTTAATAATGCTGGTATTGGCGGTAAAAATGGTAATATCTGGGAACTAGATGTTGAAGAACTAGATAGAGTTTACAGAACAAATTTTAGAGGGGTTTTTTCTTTTTGTCATGAAGTAATACCTCATATGATTGAAAAAGATTATGGGCGAATAGTTAATATAGCGTCCATTGCTGGCAAAGAAGGTAATCCACGCATGGTACCGTATTCCGCTACAAAATCAGCTGTCATAGGCTTAACTAAGTCAGTAGGTAAGGAACTAGCTGGGACAGGGGTGTTAGCTAATTGTATTACTCCTGCAGTTGTACAAACGAGAATTCTTGATCAATTCACACCAGATCAAGTGAAATATATGGTCGATAGAATTCCAGTTGGTAGAACGGGAGAAATAACTGAAATTGCAGCTTTAGTTGCGTGGTTATCATCCTCAGAATGTTCATTCAGTACAGGAGCTGTTTTTGATATTAGTGGAGGAAGAGCAACATATTAAATAATGACCAATTTAAGGAGGAACTATGAGCTATGAATATGTGAAATTTGAGGTTAAAGATCAAGTTGCATGGGTGACGATAAATAGAGAAGAAGTAAGAAATGCCTTACATCAGCCTGCACATGTTGAGCTTTTTAATATATGGAATTTAATAGATAAAGATCCAGATATTCGAGTAGCAGTTTTAACAGGTGCTGGCGATAAGTCATTTAGTGCAGGTAATGACTTAAAATTTTCCACTGAATTGGCAAAAAAAGGATTAGATCATAATAAATTAGGGAATATGCCATTGGGAGGATTTGGTGGTATAACGAATCCTCGATATAGAATGTCAAAACCACTAATTGCAGCAGTAAATGGATTTGCTTTGGGAGGTGGATTTGAACTTGCCTTAGCATGTGACATTATTATTGCAGCAGATCATGCACAATTTGGTTTACCAGAACCGACCGTAGGTTTAGTTGCAGGAGCTGGGGGTATGCATAGATTACCGAGACAAATACCGTATAAGGTTGCTATGGGTATGATGCTTACAGCAAGAAGACTTTCTGCCCAGGATGCTTTTGGTTATGGTTTAGTTAATCAAGTATGTACTTTAGATAATTTATATTCTGTAGTATCAGAATGGGCTTCAGATATTATTAAATGTGCTCCATTAGCTATACAGGGAACGAAAGAAGCCTCCACTCTTGGGTTTGATTTACCTCTTGAAGCAGCGTTTAATAAAACATATTATTGGATAGACTTGCATATGGCATCTCCCGATAGATTAGAAGGAATGAGTGCTTTTGTGGAAAAAAGAAGTCCTCAGTGGAAGGGCAGTGTATGATTTTTAATCATAATAATAAAGGTCAACCACTTCCATTATCAGGTATAAGAATAGTTGATTTAACATGGATAGTTGCTGGCCCGCAAACAACGAGGATTTTTGCAGATTTAGGTGCCGAAGTTATAAAAATTGAGTATAAAGAATCTCCAGATTACATCAGGGGAGCACCACCATTTGCAGATGGCATATCCGGTATAAATCGTAGTGGTTTTTTTAATAATCTAAATCGGAATAAATCCTCACTAAGTCTCAATGTTATGCATCCTGACGGAATGGATGTTTTGAAAAACCTAATTAGTGTCTCAGATATATTGATTGAAAATTTTAGTTCAAAAGTGTTGGAGAGATGGGGATTAAATTATGAGGAACAGGTAAAAATTAAACCAGACATAATCTATTTAAGTTTATCAGGATTTGGACATAGTGGAAGTAAACAAGATTACACAACATGGGGACCTACTGCACAGGCACTATCCGGATTAACTTATATGTCTGGTACTCCTGATGAATATCCTTCTGGTTGGGGGTATTCATTTTTAGATCATACAGCTGGGTACTATGGAGCAATAGCATTACTATTAGCTTTGCATCATAGGAATAATATGGGAGAAGGGCAATCAGTTGATATTTCACAAGTAGAGACAGGTATGGCTCTTACAGGTACATATTTGTTAGATTATTTAATGAATGACAGAAAATATAAACGTTCTGGAAATCCTCCGGGGAATAGAGCACGATTTGATATTGTGGCTCCTCATAATATTTATCGATGTTTTGGAGAGGATAGATGGATATCTATAGTTGTTTCAAATGATGTTGAATGGGAAAAATTTTGCAAAGTGATAAATAGAATTGAGTTACAAAAAAATGATTTATTTATTACCAATGAATTACGTATTACAAATCAAGATGTTTTAGATAAGGAAATAGGAGAGTCTCTTAAGAACTGGGATGCATTAGAACTTATGCATTTATTGCAGAAGGAAGGTGTTAGTGCAGGAGTTGTACAGAATGCAAGAGATAGGGTTCTTTATGATCCTCAATTGAAAGAGCGGAATTATTTTCAGAAAATTGAACATCCAGAAATTGGAACATATGAATTTGATGGATTTCCTGCAAAGTTTAGTCGAATAGGCCATCGTATGGATAGATCATCTCCGTTATTAGGTCAGGATAGTAAATCAATAATTTCTGATTTGTTAGGCTATAAACAAGAAGACTTAGACAGAATGGAAAGTGAGGAAGTCTTTTGATTAATCAGACTTATGCTTTAAATGATGTAGTAGTCTTAGATCTCACTGATGAAAAAGGAGTCTACACTGGGAAATTACTTGCTGATATGGGAGCAACTGTAATTAGAATAGAGCCACCATCAGGTAATAAAACAAGATTAATTGGGCCTTTTTTTATGGACAATGTTACTCAAGAATCTAGTCTTTTTGATTGGTATCATAATACTAGTAAGAAAAGTATAACCTTAGATATATCTACAAACAGAGGGATGGAAATATTAAAAGAATTATGTCTAAACGCAGATATTCTTTTAGAATCTTTTGATGATGATTATCTAGAAAATTTAGGCTTAACTTATGAAGAGATTTCTAAGAGAAATAGTAGATTGATTTGGACAGCCATAACGGGTTTTGGAAAAACTGGACCTTATGCTAAATATAAAACAACTGATTTAGTTGCACTTTCTCTTGGTGGCCCTGTTGCTAGTTGTGGTTATGATCATTTACCTGGAAATCCTCCAATGTGTCCTGATGGGTGGGCTGGATATTATACTGGATCACATTATGCAACAATTAGTACATTAGTTGCTTTATTGTACCGAGATATGACTAATGAGGGTCAATATATAGATGTCTCAATTCATGAAGCAATCTCTTCATCTACAGAAGCTGCTTTACCTATGTATATTTATCAAAATGCTGTACCACTAAGACAAACTGGACGTCATCATAGTGTTAATCCTACTCCTCCAGCAATATATAAATGTAGGGATGGTGGAATGATCCATGTATTTGGAACCCCTCCGCAGGATTTAAAGAGATGGACGATGTTATTAGAATGGATCCAAGAATCGCAAGACGCAACTGAATTATTAACACCTAAGTATGAAGAAATGATAACCATCAGAAACAGAGAACCAGATCTAATGTTTACCTTGTTTAGCTATATTGGTCATTTAATTAATTCTTTAGATACAGAATATGTCTTTAACAGGGCTCAATCTATTGGCTTACCTTGGGGATTGGTAAGGTCTCCAGAAGATAATGTTGTAGATAACCATTTTTGGGAAAGAGGTTTTTTTGTTGATATTAGTAGCCAAAATAACGATACTCCTTTATATTTCCCAGGTGCACCATATATTTTTAATAAAACTCCTTGGAGAATTCATGCACCTACGCCTCAATTAGGTCAAGATAACAATGAAATATATAAAGAGATATTAAATTTTACTATTAGTGATATTGAGAAGTTGAAAGTAAACAAGATAATATAATTAAGCCTACATTTAGGAGGAGTTGTGGATATTATAAATATAATATTATTAATATTATTTGCTTATTTAGGTGGATCATTAGTATGGGCAAATATAATTACAAAATTTTATAAAAAGGAAATTAGAGATTTTGGCACAAATAATCCAGGAACTGCTAATTTTTCGAGAGAATTTGGTTTATCTGGCGGTTTTTTAGTATTTGTAGGTGATGTTTTTACAGGATTTATTATATTTACTACTTGTATTATTTTGGCAAATAATATTGATGAGTTTGGAACGCTATTGGTTATAATTTTACCTTGTTTCATTCTTTTAGGTACTTTTTTCCCAGTTTATTTTAAATTCCGAGGAGGAACAGGCCTAGCTAAATGTATTGGGGTTTCATGTGCAATTAATCCGTTAGCTTTTTTGATATTTTTTCCAATTATTTTAATTATTACACTTAAGACTAAGGCATTTGCTGTTGTAGGTGCCTCTTTAATAATTCTTATATTGTTCTCTTCTATAACTAAATATCAATATAATCTAATAGACCTCAAATATAGCTATCCTGATTTACAAGGCTTATTAGCTGTAGCGTTGTGTGGTGTAATGGTTTTGCTTAAAGGGATGCATCAATATAAGTTGAGGTTGTATTAATTACTCAGTAAAGTTCAAATTATATAAATTCTGGTAAAATTCACTGGAATTCATTAATTCATCATGACTGCCGGAAGCCAAAATTTTACCTTGATCCATCACTATTATTCTATCTGCATTTCGAATAGTAGATAATCTGTGAGCTATAACAATTGAAGTACGATTATTAAGCAATGTATTTAATGCTTTTTGTATTTTTATTTCGGTAAAGGTATCTACATTTGCAGTTGCTTCATCGAGTATGAGTATTTCTGGGTCTGCTAACAATACTCTTGCAAAACTAATCAATTGCCTTTGGCCTAGACTAAGATTCATACCACGTTCGTGTAGAATTGTGTCATACTGTTCACTTAATTCGTTGATGAAATCATGTGCTCCTGCTGCTTTACTTGCTCTAATTATGTCATCCAAAGAGGCATTTTCGTTGTTGTATTTGATGTTTTCTGCAACTGATAAAGAATATAAGAAAGGTTCTTGAAGTACCATGCCTAATCGTTGTCGTAAATATTCACGAGGTAGTTCTTTTAAATTTAATCCATCGATTAAAACTTTTCCTTCTGTAGGGTCATAAAACCTAGCAGCAAGTGATGCTATAGTTGTTTTACCAGCTCCAGTTGGGCCTACTAAGGCAATCATTTCTCCTGATTCGATACTTAAATCTAGATTTTTTAATGCGTATCTATCTTTTGTATACTCCATGGTTACATTATCAAATTTTAATTTACTGGATTTTTCGATTTTAGAATTTGATTTTATAGATTCGTTGTAAATCACTTCTGGTTCAACACTAAGTAATTCAAATATCCTGACTGCTGATGTTGTAGTTCTTTGAAATTCTGTATATTGCATTGTTAAACTGCGAATCGGTTCGAAAAATCTTTGTACATAGAGGGTGAATGCAATCAATTCTCCTAATTGTAGTTCTTCACCTAGAACCATATTTCCACCAATAATAATTACCAAACTCAAAGAAATAGCTGTAACAAATTCCACAGTTGGCATGAGTGCAGAAGATAATTTTATTGCTTTGATATTTGCTTGTAAATGATCATCATTAACGCCATCAAAGATTTTTGCATTTCTTTCTTCTCTATTAAAACTTTGTACTATTCTTACTCCAGTTATATTTTGTTGAAGCTTTGAATTCACGACAGATATTGCTTGTCTGACTTTGACGAATGCAGCTTTTGCCCTAGTTTGCCAAAGAGCAATTATAAACAAAAGAAAAGGAATTACAGTGAAACAATAAAGAGCTAATTTAACATTCATGACTAACATTACAATGGTTATACCCACTACGCTAAGCAAGTCACCGAGAGTAAGAGCAAGCATTGGGAAAAATTCTTGTAACTGATTTACATCATTTTGAATTCTACTCATTATTCTTCCTACTTCGTTTTTATCGAAAAAAGGGATAGAAAGATTTTGTAAGTGATCAAACATTTTCATTCTTAAATTTAGAAGCACGTGTTGAGACGCTTGGGCCAATAGTTTTAGGTAACTGACATTTGCAACATAATTAATTGTAACAACGATAAATAAAGCTATGCCCCATTGATTCAAACTGGATATATCTTTAGTCATTATGAAGGCATCTGTCACATATCCTATAATTCTTGGCAAAGCAACTATGGTGAGAGTGTAAAATGTCATCATTACCATAGCTAAACTAAAAACAATTAACTTTCCTCTAAGAAAAGGAAAAAGTTTTTTTGCAGCTCCAAAATCCCATACAGCACCTATTTCTTCTTCATTGAGGGTTGACCAAGCAGCAGTTCGTTTATTAAGCATGGGTACCATCTTCTTTTTGCGAAACATTATTTTGTACGAAGGGTTGATCTGCTTGATTTTCAGCAATTTGTAGATTATACAAATCTTTATATATACCCTCTTGGTTAATTAATTCCTTATGATTACCTTTTTGTTCAATTAATCCATTGTTTAAGACAATAATATTATTAGCATTTTGGACAGAACTTATTCTGTGAGCAATGATAATTGTTGTTTTATCTTGAGAAATTTTTTCTAATTGTGCTTGGATATATTTTTCTGTTATTGTATCAACGCTAGACGTTGCGTCATCAATTATTAATATTGGTGGATCTATTAATAATGCTCTGGCGATTGAAATTCTTTGTCTTTGCCCTCCTGATAAGGTACTTCCTCTTTCACCAACAACCGTGTCATATTGATGTGGCAGAGTTATAATAAAGTCATGAATCTGGGCGATTTTGGAAACTTTTTCTATTTCTTCCATAGAAATATTAGGGTTACCATAAGCTATGTTTTCTCGAATACTATCCGTAAATAAGAATACATCTTGGTGAATTAAACCAATATTTTTTCTCAAATTTATTAATTCAAACGCATCTACTTGAATGTCATCTATAGTTACTTTTCCTTCAGTAGGTTCATAAAATCGTGGAATCAGATTGATAATACTTGTTTTTCCACTTCCAGGAGGCCCAATAATTCCCAAGGTTTCTCCTGGTTTAATACGGAAATCAATATTTTTTAATATATCTTTTCCTGATTCGTGAGAAAATGAAACATTTTCAAATTTAACTTCACCTTTAATTTTAGTTGTTGCATCTGAGTTATCGTGATTGAAAATCGATGGGTCGCTATCCAATATTTCAAATATACGAGTTCCGGCTGAAAGACCTCGGGAAAAAGAGTTTGTTACCCATGCTGCTATTCTTACAGGCATAGCTAACATACCAAGATATAATATAAATTGAGCAAGTT
>CEQQ01144763.1_pt1 | contig 16616 bp, 11 predicted proteins | sample 531041 | NCBI WGS metagenome assembly CEQQ01 (sample SAMEA2621222, study PRJEB7988) | marine metagenome | biome: marine biome (ENVO:00000447); feature: deep chlorophyll maximum layer (ENVO:xxxxxxxx); material: "saline water (ENVO:00002010), including plankton (ENVO:xxxxxxxx)" | depth 150 m | reverse complement strand
GCAACTTGTTTTAACACTAGTCAACATTCCTTTGATGAGACTCTCCTGCAAGTCCATCACGTCGGTGTCATCTTCAATGAAGCCGAACTCTACATCAAGAGATAAATATTCTGATAAGTGCCTGCTGGTGTGTGATAGTTCAGCCCTATAGACCGGAGCTACCTCATAGACCTGTTCGTAAACTCCCACCATAATTTGTTTGTAGAGCTGAGGAGATTGCGCCAGATAAGCCCGTTTACCGTAATAATCAACTTCAAATAGGTTAGCACCGCCTTCAGCGGCAGCCGATACCAGTTTTGGTGTAAAAATTTCAGTAAAGCCTACTTGATCAAGATGTTGCCGAAATGCCTTGACTAACTCTGCCTGAATTTTTAAGGTCGCTTGGGTCTTTAAGCCTCGTATCGAGACATGACGGTATTCGAGGAGAGTTTCTGCATTAACATGAACTTCCTCCTTTGGTATCTCTATTGGTGGGGGTGCTAGAGCGACGTTGATGATTTCTAAGGAATTACAGTGTAATTCAATACCACCTGGCGCTTTGGTATTATTTTCAACCGTTCCACTTACCTCAATGCAACTTTCGAAAAGCGGTAGCTCCGTATCCTCAAATACACATTGTACGGCTCCTGATCTATCTCTTAAGTGTAGAAACTGGATCCCACCTAGATCCCGCCGGTTATGGACCCAGCCACGGATGGTTACGGTTGTTCCCACCTTTGTAGCCAGTTCCGAGACCAAAGTTCGTGATGGCAAAAAGACTGACATATATCTCCTCAAGCAAAAACCCAGGCGGGAGATGCCCTGGGGTCAAGTCTGCGAGGTTAAGTAAGTTTGCACCCCGACGCTACCTAAGCAACAATTTAGCTGGGCGTTGAAGAGGGTTGAAAGGAAGCCGCAGGATCATCGCTGGGCAGCATCCTAGCAGGGGTCGAACAGGGTGTCAACTTAATTAACGGTAACCCTTCCTTCAATTTCGTTAATGGTTGTAAAGTTCCTGAATCGACCCTGGGCCTTTAGGGTTTAGAACAGATTTAGGTAAATTTTTGCTGGAATTGGTCATTTGTTCATTAAAAGAGGTAATTTTTAGTTGGTTTGACAGGAGCTCCGTACTTTATTTATGAGGAAATATATTGACTTAATGCAAGAGAGTCTTAAGCCTTTGGGTGATCTTCTCGTGCTCGTTACGTGATTAGTTCAGCTTGCTAAAGAGTGTAACGCCCGAGCTTGGACGCCTGAAGTGCGGCTTTGGCAAGCTGGCTGATCGGAGTTTTTTTGCTAAAGCATTCGGGTGTAAGCCATTCATGGGCATCGTGTTCTTCGCTCCTACGAACTATCGTGTTTGAGCTTTCCCCTCGATAAACTATTACCACCATCGGTTGCGTCAATCGAGTAGCAGCGTAAGTCGTAATAGGTCGTGGATCAAGGGAAACTTTGAGGCCTGTCTCTTCAAGGACTTCTCTGTGAGCTGCGTAGAAGGGTTCTTCGCCCTTCTCTACCCGTCCCGATACTGCCTCCCAAAGCCCAGGTCCAGCATCTTTCTGTTGTGAACGGCGCATAGCTAGTACCTTATGATCATAGAAGATCACAACTGCAATCGCCACGACGAATGAGGTTGATAAGGACGTTTCCACGCAGAATTTAGCATACCTCACCTACGAGGTCTTTAAGAGTGAACTCTGAATACTGCGAGGGCTGCCACAGTCGATTAGGCCGTGTGAGACCGATTAAGCTAATGATCGCAACACAAAAGGCCCAAGTCAATTTGTCATTGCAACTTTTGGTTTATCTTTTTGCGCCAGATGATGGCCCTATGGAGTATTAATTTCTTGTAAAGTACCATTGGGACCAATAATCGCCTTAGGTAGTAGAACCTCTTCCCATTCGTTTTCAGTTAGATGGCTATCAGTTTTTGAGTTGGCGCCTTCAACCGTCAGGGCTTGGAAGTTAGGTATGCTATATGTATCGGCTTCAGAATCGGCTACCGAGTAGCCGAGGTCTTCCAGCATTGCTATAGTAAGTAGGGATATGGGCATTGTAGTTCCTGCATTCTCTATATAACCAGTCATGAGTTCTGCATCAAAGATATCTTCGTCAATGTGGCTACATTTTGTTCCGGCGCCACCGTCCTCTTCTAAGGGAACGTCACCAACGCCACCAAGGTTATTGTATTCAGTTACTCCAAGAGGTCCAGTAAAGGTCGGATTTGTGTCGAACGCTGTGACATAAGAACAGACAATACTGTTACCAGAAAAGTCCAGGAAGCTGAAATCATCCCATAGGGTGCCAATCCCTATCACGTGCCCCATCTCATGAAGGATAACTTCGTCGAGAGTGCCATTTGCTTCCATATTATCGATATCGGCACTATCAAACCTCATAAGGCCAGTAACAGTTAGGTTATTCGAGCCTCGGATTGTACATGGTCCAGCAGAGCCAAGTACCCCTCCCGCTCCGTCAATCGCTGGAACATCAACCCAAATAATAATGTCATCAATTGTTTCAGAAATTGCTGGTTCATTAACCCCGCAGTAGTCAGCCGCAAAATTAACGTCTATATCAGGGAGATCACCAGTGATAATACTCTCCCAGCGAGTTTCAGCGTCATCGAAAATCTCTTGTTGGCTAGAGCTGGGTTCAGTGACATAACGGACTTCAATGTCGTAGGCACTGTCATTAACTACGCTGTTTTTTGTCGGGTTCCCACAGCCTGAGATGGTTACTGAAACGGCGATTAATGGAAGTAACCACTGCTGGATCTTCAACATAAGCCTAATCATAACTTGGGCTAAGTTGCTGGAGTCATCCAGTTCTATTGGGATTTTCTGAAATCAAGGGTTGAGAAAATCCCAATGCTGATCAGAGGCTTTGGGAAAACATACGCCCACAGTTAATTTGGTGAAATCATCATGTCTATTGGAAAATTCTGGTGCACCTGAGTGATTTTTTGGCACGGGGTTTTATGTTGGCGCCTCTAACGACTCTGATAAACCCCTATTTTAAAGAGTTAGTGGCGGTGTGATGAAATTATGGTGAGCTCTATATTGTAGTAGGCTGCGGCAAATTATTAACGGGTCCTTTTAATGTAAGGTTACTTAGGGTTTTGGTCAAGCTAGTCAACGTGATTTTCTCAGGAGCTGTTATTTTTAACCACTTCTGTGGCTAGAGAGTCATCTTGTAACAGTAAAGCCACAAGGCCTTCTTTAACGTGCACTTCGAGCCCACTAGTACTCAAGTTGGATATTCCCTGGCCTACCCCAAAGGCAAGCAAATGATTATCTAAAGGATAATTAGCCCCTCGGATCGAGATAGCTGACTTAGGGGAAAGACTTAACACGCTAAATAGAGTACCGGCTGGTCTTGTGGGTCGTAATGACTCATTCTGGCTTATGAAGTGCACGTCAGTGTCGATAGTGTGGACAGTAGTCGGAACTCGTTCCTTGTGCAACCTAGCAGCTATCAGTAAGCCACCAAGTGATTGGTCTAGGCGACTACCGATGACTCCCATCAGTCGTAGATGAGAGGCTCCCAGATTTAGCGCCTCTTTAGCAGCTAGTTCTAGGTCTAGGTCGTTTTTCTGGGTCGGATGTCGGCTGTGCGGAGTGTTGGGGTATCGTTGTAAATCCTGAGGAGTTACAGAGTCAAAATCTCCTACTATCAGATCTGGTGAGACGCCTAATGCCGAAGCGTGAGTTAATCCCGAATCAGCAGCAATCACCAGGGATGCCTCTTTAGCAAGGTGACGAAGCCTGGCGTTAGGTGTGAGGTCGCCCCCGGCCAACACCAGCGCAATCATTTTCTACCTAGCTCAACCCACGCATCGTCAGGTATATGAAGGGATACCGACTTACCGGGGTAGATATTGGACGGCACTTCGCGAGCGAACCCTTCCCATTGCACTGAGAGGCCCCAAGAGGGTATCAGTAACTCTATTTGGATTAAGCTACCCTGATTCTCATAACTCAATACTTCAGCGGCCACGTTTCCGCCAAGCGAAATCAAGTCAGTGCGAAGAATAGCGGGTCCCTGAACCTGGATTCCTGTAGCGTTACTTAGGCTTTGCTCTGAAAAAATATTAGGGTGGCCTAGAAACTGGGCTAACCATACATTCTTTGGTGCTTCACGCAGTCGGTCTGGGGTTGCTATTTGCTCAAGACGGCCTTGACGCATCACAGCAACCCGTTGACCCATGGTAACTGCCTCGGATTGGTCATGCGTTACGTAGATTGCTCGGACCTTGAGTTGCCTCAAGATCATTTTGAGTTCCACCTTTAGCGTCTCTCGTAAAGCCTGGTCAAGATTAGAAAGCGGTTCGTCTAGTAACAAAACTTCAGGTTCTGGTGCTAGGGCACGGGCTAGGGCTACCCGTTGTTGCTGGCCACCAGAAAGCTCGTGGATGCGGCGGCGCTCACTTCCAGATAGTCCTACTAGCTCGAGTAGTTCTCCTACTCGGCGTTGTTGGTCATCCCGAGGCACCCCAAGTTCGACTAAACCGAAAGCAACATTTCTACCTACATCAAGGTGAGGGAAGAGAGCATAGTCTTGAAACACCATACCGATGTTTCTGTTTTGGGGTGAGACTCCGGAAAGATCCCTGTTTTCCATCAGGACTCGACCTTCATCCGGCGGCTCTAGTCCGGCAATTAATCTCAGAAGAGTGCTCTTGCCGCAACCAGAGGGGCCCAGTAAAGCTAAGGTTTCTGCTGGGGCGATCTCTACCGTGACCGAATCAACCGCTAAAGTTCGACCATACCGTTTTGTTAAGCTTTTAATTCGGAGCGTCATCTTAGACAACCATTAAATTTGCGCCGCCATTGGTCAGTACACAGGGTTCCCAGGAAGTGCTGTGCTGACCAAGGAACCCTGAGGTCACATGTGTAATCCTGACTGGATTTATCAGGCGGGGACCATCCCATGCGGATCAATAACGTACTTCCGTGCGGCGCCGGCATCAAAGTCTTTGTACCCTTGCACCGCTTCATCAAGCGAAATCACCGTAACATTAGTAGCGTTGGCAATTTCGATCTTATTATGAAGAATACAATTCATCAGCTGTCGGTGGTATTTCATTACTGGACATTGCCCTGTTGTGAAGTGATGAGATTTAGCCCAACCTAAACCAATTCGGATTCCGAGCATTCCCACCTTAGCGTTTTCGTCAACCCCACCTGGGTCACCAGTGACGTATAGGCCCGGAATTCCCAATGCGCCTCCTGCCCGAGTAACCTCCATGACGGAATTGAGCACAGTTGCGGGTTGTTCCACACCTGCGTCATGGCCATGACCACGAGCTTCGAAGCCTACGCAGTCTACTGCAGCATCAACTTCTGGAACTCCGACGATCTCTTCAATCTGTTCAGCCAGAGATGCGTCCTGTGTTAGATCAACTGTTTCGCAACCAAAGCTACGAGCCTGCTCGAGACGCTCTGGGATCATATCCCCGACTATGACAACTGCTGCCCCCAATAGATGACATGAGGCGGCACTGGCAAGACCAACTGGCCCGGCACCAGCAACATAAACGATGGTTCCAGGACCAACCCCAGCAGAAACCGCTCCATGATATCCAGTAGGGAAAATGTCCGATAGAAGGGTAAGATCCTTAATTTTTTCAAGCGCTTGGTCGTTATCAGGGAATTTCAAAAGGTTGAAATCTGCATAAGGAATCATCACGTACTCTGCTTGGCCACCGACCCAGCCACCCATATCTACGTACCCATAGGCTGCTCCTGGTCGAGCCGGGTTCACGTTCAAACAAATCCCGGTATTACCTTCTTTACAGTTTCGGCACCTGCCACAGGCAATGTTAAAAGGTACGGAAACAATGTCACCGATATTGAGGAACTCTACATCGCGACCTGCCTCAATTACCTGACCAGTGATTTCATGACCCAGTACCAAACCGGCAGGGGCAGTTGTACGGCCCCGAACCATATGCTGATCGCTTCCGCAGATATTAGTCGAGATAATCTTCAGGATCACACCGTGGTCACACTTGCGATTTCCCAAGGATAATTCGGGGAAGTCGATGTTGTGAATCTCCACTACTCCAGGCTGTTGGTAGACTACACCTCTATTGCTGGCCATACGTATCGCCTCCTTGAGGAGTTCTTCTAGTCCGAACTCAACATTAAAATCATTCCGCGTGCTAGATCACTATTGTAGGCTATGACCAGTTCGAAGACAAGAATATCCAGTAGAAATTGCTAAATTAACCACTCTTGAGATACTAATTAAATACCGTTTTTTGTGGCGGGACATGGAACCCTATCATATTTCGGTGCGGCCAAAACGATCCAAGAGCATCATCACGCCACCAGTTAAAAGAATTAAAATTAAAGCCAGAGTCATTCCTGCAGCATAACTAGAAGCTCCGGGCCTACTGAGTCGGTCAAATATTGCGATTGGAAGTGTAGCGAACTCGGGTCGCGTGAGGACAAGACTAGCGCCGAATTCTCCTAGTGATACCGCAAAGCCGAAGCTTGCAGCTGTTACGAATGATGGGGCTAAGAGGGGTAGTTCAATTCGCCGAAAAATGGTTAGAGGAGTGGCACCTAGAGTCAGCGAGGCGTGCAAAAGATTAGGGGGAAGTGATCTGAGGGCAGGTAGGAGGCTACGAGTTACGAAGGGAAAGCCTATAAGGGCGTGGGCGATTGGGATACCCCAAAAACTAGTTGCAAGCTTTGGGAAAGCAAGTAGGAAACCAAACCCGAGAGTTACAGCACTGACCCCTAAGGGTAGAAGACTGAGCGAATCCAACCAGGTCCAGCCACTACGAACTATCGAGTATGCGAACGAAAAACCGATAACTAGGGATATTGATGCTCCGAGAATTGCGAAACGCAACGAGTTGAATAGTCCTTCCCAGGGACTGGTAAAACCGATCGTCCGAGGTCCGTCGAAAAGAGCAAGAAATCCAGAGAGATTGGGATACGGTGTTCCTGCAGGCCAGAAGGCTCGGGTAACAACAGCAAGAATTGGGGCAAACACCAACAAAAGAGAAATTGCCAGAGCTGTTCTTATCCACCAGAGGTCTGGACCTGAAGCTCGCGGTAATTGAGCTTTATTTGAGTCCATGGCGATACTCAGTTTGGCTTGGGCAAAGGTGTATACCCAGGCCACTAAAGACACCACTATGAGTTGTACCAAGGCAAGGGAGGACGCTGTCTTGAGATTAAGCAGGTGGGCAGTTTGGCGGTAAATCTCGACTTCAATCGTGGCGAAGCTAGGGGCTGGGGCAAGGAAAAGAATAATGCCGAAACTAGTAAAGGTAAGTAGAAAAACGAGGGCTGCAGCAGATAGCAGGGCTGGGGCAGCTATTGGCAAAGTTATTCGAAATAAGATATGCCTGTGTCCAGATCCCAGTAAGGAAGCCGCCTCGTTTAGCCTCGGAGTAACCGATTCCAGATAACTTCCCACAATACGGACCACTAGTGCAATGTTGTAGAACAGGTGAGCGAGAACAATAACCAGCAGGGTATTCCTTAGATCGAGACCAATCATGCCTTGGCTCCCAATGAGAGCCAGAAAACCAGTTCCAGCAACTACGGTTGGGAGGACAAATGGAATCATCAATGCACTTCGCCAAAGACGCTTGCCGACGAAATCAAAACGAGCAAACAGAACAGCCAGTGGGAAGCCTGCGACGACGGTAACGGCAGTCGATAGGAGGGCTTGCCCAGCTGTAAAGCCGACTCGACCTAGTAAGTATGGATCCGTAAGGATGGTAATTATTTCAGCGCCCCACTTCCCTCGTGACATTACGGCTCCAAGAGGGAAAATGAGAAATACGACTAAAAACAGGATTGCGACAATTCCGAGCCAGGGCGCAGCGGGAGATCGGAACTGGGACATGATTACCAGTGTACGATTGGTGCCGTAAACTAACCATGGTAAGGCCGAAATCATCGCCAACCAATGCACAAAGTGTATAAGGGGCTATGGATCCCTCTATCGGATACACACGAAGAACCGCCCCAACTGCGGTGATACGCGTACATCGGGACTCTATTAGTAGGGATAGGGACCGATTAGCAGCTGAAGAGCCTCTACAAATCCGGATGTCAGCTGGCCGTGAGAGTTGCCAGGTAGCCGTAACAATGCGGACGCCTGGAAATGACTTTGAATTAACAGCTGGCTTCCTTTTTTCCGAAGGCCTGATAAGGTCCTTCGACGACATCATGCGGATTTCCTACTGCAGTCGCTTGCCTATTGAGGAACGCTATAATGCCGTCTCGCTCGAATTGCGCTCACAAAAAATACCCACACTAGAGGGAATTGGGCGACAAGGTGTGATGAGCAGCGCGTGCGGCGTTTGTGGTCAACGAACAATTAAGGATCTTGCGGAACGCGGTGTTGAGATAGTCCGATCCAAATTAGATGTTCCTGAAAACTTACTGCTCGACCTACCGCATAGGCTACGTGAAAAACAGCAAGTGTTTGAAAGCACTGGTGGACTTCATGCAGCTGGATTATTCTCTCCAGATGGCAGGGTAGAGGTCGTCCGTGAGGATGTTGGTCGGCACAATGCCCTTGACAAATTGGTCGGATGGTCGTTATTACAGGGACGCTTTCCCTTAGATAACAAAATCCTCATGCTCAGTGGTCGGGTCAGCTACGAGCTTGTGGCCAAGGCGGCTGTTGCAGGCATTCCCATAATTGCGGCTGTGTCTGCACCGAGTAGCATGGCAGTTAGTCTCGCTAAAAGTTTTGGCATAACTCTAGCTGGTTTTGTGCGTAAAGGCTCGTTTAATCTTTACACCCATCCAGAGCGAGTACGCTTTCGGGACGATATACCAAGTGTCCCCTCAAAGGTTACCGCGTGAACCGGCGTAAGGGCATCGCGGCACAAGGTCCAATAGAGTTGGCTTCGCCGTTACTAAAATCCCCAAAGCGTTTAGCAGCTGGCGTGCCGGCCTTGTTAGCAACCGCGAAGCACGTTTTGGCTGAAATGTCACCTATTAGGGGTATTTCTATACTTTCTCACCTCAATCAAGAAGAGGGCTTTGATTGCCAGGGATGTGCTTGGCCTGATCCCGAAGGTGGGAGGTCGCCAGCGGAATTCTGTGAAAATGGAGCCAAGGCGGCGGCTGAGGAGGCCACAGTCCGGAGAGTGACTCGAGAGTTTTTTGCAGAACACACTGTTCAGGAACTCAGCCAAAGGTCGGACTATTGGCTTGGTAAGCAAGGTCGTTTAACGGAGCCAATGATACTGCGAGACGGTAGAGATAATTACGAACCAATTGCTTGGGAAGAAGCGTTTAAGCACTTAGGCAAGGAGCTTCAAAATATTTCTGACCCCAATAGAGCCGCATTCTATACGTCGGGTAGAACCAGTAACGAGGCGGCTTTCCTTTATCAGCTGTTTGTCCGTCTTTTTGGGACCAATAATCTTCCTGACTGTTCAAACATGTGCCATGAATCTAGCGGTGTTGCTCTTAACGAAACTATTGGCGTGGGAAAGGGTACTGTCCTCCTTGATGATTTCGATCAAGCTGAGTTAATTATCGTAATAGGCCAGAACCCGGGGACCAACCACCCGAGAATGCTGACGAGTCTGGAGCGAGCTAAGAAAGCTGGGTGCAAACTAGTCAGCATTAATCCGCTTCCTGAGGCAGGCACTAGCCGATTTAAGAATCCCCAAGACTTCCGAAACCCCATAAAAGGGGTGGAGACTCTATTGGGTCAGGGAACTACCCTTGCCGATATTCACTTATCCGTTCGATTGGGTGGCGATGCTGCACTTATGAAGGGCGTTATGAAAGAACTATTGGTATTGGAAAAGCAGGAACCAGGAAGTGTTGTCGATACTACCTTTATTAATGAATTCACTCATGGTTATGAGGACCTTGTTCAGGATCTTGAGAAACAAGATTGGACTCAAATAGTTGAGGCCAGTGGGATTGATCTGGTAGATATTAAAAAATTAGCCAAGCTCATAGCTTCGCATAGCAAAATAATTTGTTGTTGGGCAATGGGTTTAACCCAGCACCGAGAGGCAGTTGCTACGATACAGGAAATTGTTAACCTCTTACTGATACGGGGTGCTATTGGAAAACCCGGTGCGGGCTTATGTCCGGTTCGTGGGCATAGCAACGTTCAGGGTGACCGTACTATGGGAATCTGGGAGCGCCCACCTGAGGAGTTTCTAGATCGACTTTCGGATGTTCTTGGTTTTGACCCGCCACGTGAACACGGGCTAGACACAGTCGGGGCAATATCAGCCATGCATGATGGTCAAGTCGATGTATTAGTTGCGCTGGGGGGCAATTTTTTATCTGCAGCTCCTGACACTGAATTCACAGCAGCAGCCCTTAAAAAGTGTGCGCTTACGGTACAAATATCGACTAAGCTCAATCGATCTCATCTAATCACAGGTACTGAGGCTCTTCTTTTGCCTTGCTTGGGACGAACTGAGCGTGATTTTCAAGAATCAGGGCCACAGTTTGTTACTGTTGAAAACTCATTCGGGGTTGTGCACCGTTCGAGCGGTCATCTTCCTCCTGCTTCCCAATCATTACAGAGCGAACCTGCGATCGTAGCAAACTTGGCTGAAGCGGTTTTGGGTCATGACGGGGTCGTTGACTGGAAAGGTCTTGTGGCAGATTACGATCGAATTCGTGATCTTATAAGTGATGTTGTACCTGGAACAGAAAACTACAATGTGCGTGTACGTGGCCCGAATGGTTTCGTATTACCCAACCCTGCTCGCGACCGTTGCTTCAATACGCAAACGGGTCGAGCGAGGTTTAGTGTGCATCCGTTAACAAGTCTTGACCCCGGTCCGGGTCGTTACATGATGATGACGATTCGTAGTCACGATCAATACAACACAACAATTTATGGTCTCGATGACCGTTACCGAGGTATTCACGGAGGTCGGAGAGTGATTCTAATGAATCCCGACGACATAACCATAGAAGGTTTAGTTCAAGGCCAAGCCGTTAATATCGAGAGTCATTTTGAAAATCAGACTAGGATGGGACGGCATTTCTTCGTAGTGCCCTATGCAATTCCGAGGGGATGCGTAGCCACCTATTTCCCTGAAGCAAACGTCCTTGTGCCAATCAAGAGTGTTGCAAGAAAGAGTAATACCCCCACTTCCAAGGCCGTGCCGGTATCAATTACCCCAGTGGTTTAACAAATCACGTTTGGTTTAAAGTGTATGGCAATGTCCAGCGTAGATTTGCTCTATGGTCGGGGAACACTTTCGGTAAGTATTCCTGAGGGTTGTATGCCTACGGTAATCCGGAAGCGCCCTATGCCGATTATCCAAGACCCTGCTTCGCAGATAGCTGAGGCGCTCGCTAATCCGGTTGGAGTTCCGTCGCTAAAACAGCTAGCTCGAGAAGCAGCTAGCGCCTGCATTCTAATTTGCGACATTACACGACCAGTCCCAAATGGGCTGTTCCTCGGTCCATTAATTCGGGTTCTAATGAGTGGAGGTATCGCCCGAGAGAGAATTTCTATTTTGGTAGCTACGGGTCTGCATCGGCCTAATCTTGGGCAAGAGTTAGGCGAATTGATCAACGACCCTTGGGTTCTTAAGACAGTGGCTGTCCATAATCACGATGCCCGTTCAGATGATGACCACGCGACGCTAGGAACTACCCCAAATGGTGTACGCGTCCGACTTGATCGTCGTTTAGTAGAGGCTGACCTGCGCATTGCGACTGGGTTAGTCGAACCACATCTCATGGCGGGTTATTCAGGGGGGCGGAAGGTAATTGCACCTGGTGTGGCTCATGCCGAAACCATAACGACTCTCCACAATTCCACATTTATGTCTAATCCTCTAGCTACTAACTGTGTTCTAGAAGGCAATCCGCTTCATGAAGAGCAGCTTGAGATCGTGAAAATGCTCGGTGGTGCTTTGGCTCTCAATACAGTTATTGATGAGCAACGTAGGCTCTCATTCGTAAACTTTGGTGAGATTATCCAGAGTCACCTTGAGGCTGTAGGGTTCACGAGGGAATTTTCTGAGGTGTCTTTACCAATGCGCTTTAATACCGTAGTTACGAGTGCAGCTGGATATCCACTTGATAAAACCTACTACCAAACAATTAAAGGTATCGTGGGCCCTCTCGACATTGTCGAGCCAGGAGGGGATCTGATTGTGGCTTCAGAGTGTTCTGAAGGACTTGGTTCAGGTGATTTTCAGGAAGCTCAGAGGAGGTTAGTAGAGCAGGGGGAAGAAGGCTTTCTCGCAACTATTGCTGATAAGCCGCATGCTGCTATAGATGAGTGGCAGACTCAAATGCAACTTCGGACTTCACGAACAGCCAAGATTCATCTCGTCAGTGGCCTAGACGCGGTAGATAGGCAATTGACTAACGTGCAAATAGCTGAATCGGTCGAAGCGGCTTTGGTGGCGAGCATGGCCCGTCATGGCACTTCCAAAGTAGCGTTCATTCCGGAGGGACCGTATATAGTTCCTCGTAAAGCTATGCCTAATACTTACCGCAATCCCTAAGAGCTACCGGCCTCTATCTTGAACCCGATGTAAGAAGATTCATGCGACTGAGGCCCTCTTCTGGACATCTTTGGCAATATCAATAAATTACCTAGTGGCGCGAGGTCTGAACCAATGACTATTAATTGTTTTTGTCAACAGCTTTAACGGACATCTTCGGGATCTCTACCCTGTAACACTACTTGGGTCCATTGCAATAACCAGCGCTCTTGATTTGCCTCTATCTCACTAGGGGAAAGTACAACCAGGTCTGAATTTCGAGGTAAAGAGGCGTATAGGTTGAAGGCCTCAGGCAAGGTGATATTTTCAATTGCAGGGTAGACAAACATATTCAGGGGGATGTCGGCCTGGTACATCGGGTTCAACATGAAATCTATGAACATGCGGGCTTCTTTCTGCTTTGTGGTCCCAGCAAGTATTCCGATGCCTTCGATTTGACGCCAAACGCAGTCCTTGCAGAACAAGTTAGAGGTTGGAGCTTCTTGGGCTACCGGAGATGAGAATATTACTTCTGCAGCGGGGCTGGTAGCGTAGGATAGCACTATGGGTCGGTCGCCGCCGTAGCGACTAAAAGAACCATAGTAGGCCTCGTTCCAACCCTCTGTCACACTGACGTCATTGTCCCGCAGTTCTTTCCAGAAATCGAGCCAGTCATAACTACTGGTTTCACCAAATTTGCCGATCGTAGTTAAGAGGAAAGCTAACCCCGGACTACTAGTTGCTGGATTTTCAACTACAGTCAAGCCGCTATAAGCTGATTCAGTGAGATCAGAAATGTCTCTAGGGAGCTCGAGGCTGGCATTTTCGAAGAAGCTGATATCCAGATTAAAAGAGACGTAACCTACATTGATTGGCGTTACGAACCCGTTTGGGTCGAACCATAGTTCTTCTGGTACTGTATTTAAATAGGAGCTCCGATATGGTTCAAATATCTTTACTTTGGTAGCTCGCCCTAACAAGCTGTTGTCCACACCATAAAGAAGATCGGCTATAGGGTTGTCCTTAGTCAAAATAGCGCGATTAATTACCGTGCCAGCATCACCGCCAGATAGGAATACCACTTTGATTCCGGTCTGTTTGGTAAAAGCTTCTAAGACGGTTTCTGAGACGGCAAATGAATCGTGAGTTAAGACGGTAATTTGCGAGGAGGTAACCGCCTCACAAAGAAGCAAAGTTAGTAGAAAGAGGATGTAACGCACGAAAACTTCCTTTCCGAATCGCCAGGGAAGGAAGACGGGGCCGAATTAATGGCTGACACACTACCTACGCCCGTACGAACGGGTTCAGGTTAGAGGGTGTGATCTCAGCCCGCTCAATTATCCTGTGGAAGTCAAGAGCCTGGGCACCCCTGGTGATTACTCTGAAGGTACCGCGCTCGACACGTGTTGTCAAAGTTTGACTGTTGAAACCTGAGTTGGTTTCACAATAAGACTTAAGTTAGTTGATTGAACTTACAACCATGTAGTTTTGTTGCAACTTAAGGTTGCTTTAGCGACTTTTATCGGGCGGTCCAACCACCGTCAACTGTTACTAAGCTCCCGGTCATATAGCTAGAAGCGTCGCTGGCAAGGAATATTGCAGCCCCTTGGATCTCTTCCATTCGTCCCCATCGAGTAAGAGGTACCAGATCTTCTACGATTCGTCGACCGTCCTCTGTATTTGCTATCGGCTCATTCAGTTGGGTTAGAAAGGGACCTGGACATATCGCGTTACAGGTAACCCCAAAGGGTGCTAGTTCAAGCCCAAGCGTGCGAGTGAGTTGAACTACAGCACCCTTGCTTGAAGCATAGGGGGTGCGCCCGTCGAGTCCAACAACGCCAAGTGTACTTGCTACGTTAATTATTCTCCCATAACCTGCGCGCTTCATATGAGGAATAGCTGATCGGGCAGTGAGCCAAACTCCGTCTACATTTACTTGCTGGACAGCCCTGAAAGTTTCGTAAGAGAGATCTTCAATAGGTCCACGGATGTTGATTCCTGCATTATTAATAAGGATATCCAATTTACCGAAGTCAGCTATCGTTTTTTTAATAGTTGCGTCAACTTCTTTAGGCGAGGAGACATCACCCTGGATACCAACGGTTCGGGTTCCGTAGGTTGCGGAGATTTCGGAAGCCACACGTGCCGCCTCTTCAGAGTTCCGACTAGTTATCATGACATCGGCGCCAGATGAAGCTAGTCCCTCAGCCATTGCGCGCCCGAGGCCTTTGGTTCCACCAGTGATTAGCGCCGAGCGACCTTCAAGTTTGAATAAATTGATCCCTGGTAGCATAATTCCTTCCAATCGTTTTTCATTATCTTAGATTAAGGTACCTGATTCTGTTCAGTTCGTCATTATTGCGATCGAATAATGACTTCTTGTCAAATGCCCTGGATGTTCCTAACTATTTGCTTCAAATAGTTAGCACGCAAAGGTGCTTACAATAGAAACTATACCAACCAGGGTTCGACGTGTATCGGCTCTTCCCTTTAATGTGTACTACTTTGCGTGGGATCTGTCTAATCATCTGTGACCCGCTAAAGTGTTCAGACAACCTTGGTTTTGGTAAGAACTTGAAACTGTGGATTCCGTTTCAATAGTTGTTGCAGGAAATGGCCGGTTTGGCTATATTCTGCAGACGAAGCAAGAGTAGGAGGAGTGCTCTCAGCGACAATTGTCCCTCCCGCTTTTCCGCCTTCAGGCCCAAGATCTATAACCCAGTCGGCGGTCTTAATCACATCGAGATTATGCTCAATTACCACAACCGTATTTCCGCGGTCAACGAGGCGATGCAGTACATCAAGAAGTCTTTTGATGTCAGCGAAATGTAGGCCTGTGGTTGGTTCGTCAAGAATATATAGGGTTTTGCCTGTTGATTTCTTCCCTAGTTCTTTTGCTAATTTGATTCGTTGGGCTTCTCCTCCTGAGAGCGTCGTCGCGCTTTGGCCTAGCTTTAAGTAACCTAGGCCCACGTCTTTCAGTGTACCCAGTACCCTTCTGATCTTAGTGTGATTCTTAAAGAACTCTTGAGCTTCGTTAACTTCCATTTCCAGGACGTCAGCGATGGTCTTTTTTCTGTAGGTTACAGAGAGTGTCTCTCGGTTATATCGTCGTCCGTTACACTCCTGACACGGGATCCACACATCTGCGAGGAAATGGAGTTCGATACGATTTAGGCCGTGACCGCCGCACGCCTCGCACCGACCCCCTTTTACATTGAAACTAAAACGACCGGGGTTGTAACCTCGTTTCTTGGATTCAGGCGTTAGTGCAAATAACCGACGGATCTCATCGAACACCCCTGTATAAGTAACTGGGTTGGAGCGAGGCGTCCTGCCAATCGGATCCTGGGTCATCTTAATAACTTTATCGATGTATTCTGCGCCTTTGATAGATTTGTATGGGCCAGGTTTCACCCGGCTACCCATAAGCTGTCGAGCGAGGATTGGATAGAGCGTTCCTGTAACAAGGCTTGACTTTCCACTGCCAGAAACTCCTGTAACGCATGTCAACGTTTCTAACGGGAAAGAAACATTTAAATTCTTGAGGTTGTTCAATTTCGCCCCAAGTAATACCAGCTTCTTATAGCTATTCCGGGGAACATCATTCGGTGGGGCAATACTCTCTTTGCCGCTCAAATAACAACCGGTTAATGAGTCGGACGTAGCAATGATTTCTATCGGGCCCTCTGCAACTAGCTCTCCTCCATGACCACCAGCGCCAGGTCCCAGGTCGACGATCCAGTCGGCAGCACGCATAGTTTCTTCATCATGCTCAACAACAAGAACAGTGTTGCCCATGTTTCGTAGGCTTAATAGAGTTTCGATTAACGACTCGTTATCCCGGGCGTGTAACCCTATTGAAGGTTCATCAAGAATGTAAACTACGCCCATAAGGCCGCTCCCGATTTGGCTGGCCAAGCGAATGCGTTGGCCTTCGCCACCAGATAAAGTGGCTGATCGACGGTCGAGCGTGAGATAGTGGAGTCCAACGTTAAGCATGAACTTTAAACGCTCTCTTATTTCTTTAATTACTCCTTCAACTATTTCTTTCTCAACCTTGTCAAGTCGATTCAAAAGCTTATTGACCCAGGTATAGGCTTCACCGATGGAGTACCTACTAATCTCTGGGAGCGTTTGCCCCCCGACAGTAACTGCCCGCGCCTCG
>CEQQ01014298.1_pt1 | contig 16710 bp, 12 predicted proteins | sample 531041 | NCBI WGS metagenome assembly CEQQ01 (sample SAMEA2621222, study PRJEB7988) | marine metagenome | biome: marine biome (ENVO:00000447); feature: deep chlorophyll maximum layer (ENVO:xxxxxxxx); material: "saline water (ENVO:00002010), including plankton (ENVO:xxxxxxxx)" | depth 150 m | reverse complement strand
GTTGATACTTTTCAGCTTGTTCCGCTTCTCTTTTTTCTTCTTCTAGGCGAGCCATACGTGCCCGGAGCATTTTCCAGGCAGAAGCTCTATTTTTGTGTTGACTTCGTTCATTTTGACATTGAACGACGATTCCAGTTGGCGCATGTGTCAGTCGAATAGCGCTATCCGTTTTATTAACGTGCTGGCCACCTGCTCCACTTGCACGGTAGGTATCTTCCCGGACATCCTTTTCGTCGATCTCGACCTCCGCAGCATCGGATACTTCGGGAGACACGTCGATGGCAGCGAAGCTGGTCTGACGCTTGCCTTCGGAATTAAATGGACTAATACGAACCAGACGGTGAATACCAGTTTCTCCTTTGAGAAATCCGTATGCCATGGGACCTCGAATGGTAACCGTCGCGCTGTTAATGCCAGCTTCTTCGTTATCGCTGCGATCCAGAAGCGAAGCCTGATAGCCACTTTTTTGTGCCCATTGAATGTACATTCTTAAAAGCATTTCAGCCCAGTCGTTGGCATCTGTACCGCCGTCACGCGCGTTGATCGTCATGATCGCACCTGCGGCATCGTGCGGGCCGCTTAACAGCGATTTCAATTCCAGATCGGCAACCAGAGACTCCAACCGGCAAATCTCAGCGTCCACCTCTTCAGTAATGGATGGATCTTCACTAACCATTTCAAGCAAGGCTTCCAAATCAGCCTCAGCTTGCTTCAATTCTGAAATCGGATCAGCTATCGCCTTCAATGACTTAAGATCAGCAATGATCTGCTGAGCCTTCTCCTGATTATCCCAGAATCCGGGAGCCGCCATTTCATTTTCAATCGCGGCAATTTGTGTCAGTTTACCAGCCAGGTCAAAGACTATCTCCGAGTTGTAGAAGTTGCGCACTAATCGCTTCGGCGCGGCTGGTCATCTCAGAGTGGATTGGTTGGTCTGCCATGTGGAATTACCTTTTGTTCACATAAGCCATTGATGAATCTATATCATACGTACGAATGCGAATTGCGAAACCGCATTACTGAATCCAACCACCGCCCAACACGGTATCTCCTTCGAAACAGACGACAGCCTGACCCGGAGCAACGCCAAAACAGGGTTGCTCAAACGAGACATGCAGCTGATCATCTCCGGCAATCGTGGCGGTTGCCGGAACGGGCTGACTGTTATATCGGATTTGAGCCAGACATTGAAACGTGTCGGAACCTGGATCACGCAACCAATTCGTCTGGTTAGCGGTGAGTTCATGGCAGGCGAGATCCTCGTGCTTTCCAATTATCACGTCTTGCGTCTCACGTTCGATTTTCACCACGAAGTGAGGTTCTCCCAGTGCAACGCCTAGCCCCTTGCGTTGTCCAATCGTAAACCGTTCTATTCCGTCGTGTTGGCCAACGATATCTCCTGCGGTCGTGACGATATTTCCGGACAGATCAGAGCCGCCGCGTCGTGCTTTGACGAACTCACCGTGCTGACCGGATGTAACAAAACAGATTTCCTGGCTGTCTTTCTTATCCGCAACGCGTAATCCGATACCCTGGGCCATTTCACGAATCGCGGTTTTTTTGTAGCCGCCGACGGGCAACATCATCCGGGTTAAGTATTCGCGCTCGATACCAAACAACACATATGATTGGTCTTTACTTGTATCAACACCTCGGCACAATTCGTGCCCGTCCTCGCTGGACTCAAGACGCGCGTAATGGCCGGTCGCAACGAATTCAGCATTTACACTGTCGGCGTAATCAAACAACCTGCCGAACTTAATCCAGTTGTTGCACATTACGCATGGATTTGGCGTTCTGCCAACAGTGTATTCCTCGACGAAATAATCGACGATTCGGCGAAAGTCTTTCTGTAGATTCAAAGCATAAAAAGGTATGTCCAGCCTGTCCGCCACGCGTCGAGCGTCTTCTGCGTCAGATGCACTACAACAGCCTTGCTTGTGATCAGGACGTTGCTGTAGTAGCGGCAGGAGTGGATTTGAGGAACCGTCGTTAACCTCGCAGGACTCTGCAGACTCTTCTCCGTGTCGCATGAATACACCAATGACGTCATGGCCTTGTTCCAGCAACAGGTGCGCAGCGACACTGCTATCCACGCCGCCGGACATTGCTAATACAACGCGAGCCATCAGTAATTTTGCTCCAACACCACAGCAACCAGGATTGTTCTGCGGCTATAACTAGCTGGGTTCAATCTATGATTGAATGGGAAGTAACACAGGCTCCCCGGTTTGATGCTGAGTAACCACTTCACCAAACATGGTAAACGGCGTGGTCTCATAAACGGTAATTGGGAGAATCTGTCCTGCCTGACGTTCGTTGCCGTCAAATACGACAATGCGATCGCAGTGCGTCCTGCCACACATTTGTTTTACAGGTCCACTGTCTTCCTGCTTGGCGGCTTTTTTGCTCAAACCCTCCACTAGCACATCGACCGTCCGACCAATGAAGGCTTCGTTTGCCTTCAGGCTGATTTCATTCTGCACGGCAAGCAATTCATTATTTCGTCGTTGCTTCACGTCGTACGGTACATCGTCAGGCATTTGAGCTTCTGCCTTGGTACCTTCCCGCTCACTGTATTTAAAAATGAAGCTGTTCTTGAATTTGAATTCGTATATCGAATCAATCGAGGTTTGGAATTCCTCTTCCGTCTCACCGCAAAAGCCTACGATGAAGTCGCTCGATACGGTGGCGTCAGGCACGATATCCCAGATTCGATGCATCATTTCGCGATAGTCAGCAACCGTGTAACCTCGTTTCATGCGTTTGAGTACTTCATCGCTACCATGTTGCAGCGGTACATGCAGATACGGGGAGACTTTGGGCAGGTCTCGTACTGCTTCGAGAAGCGGCACGGTCATGTCCTTGGGATAGTTAGTTACAAACTTGATCCGCTTGATTCCGTCCACTTGTTCAAGCATCTCTAGCAGCTCTGCTAGTCGTGTCTCACCACCGTCGGCATCAACATATTTGTAACTGTTCACAGTTTGACCCAATAGGATGATTTCTTTGCACCCCTGATCAGCCAGTATTTTTGCTTCTTCGACAATCTGCAGGGGTGGGCGCCCCTGTTCAGGGCCTCGTGTATTTGGAACAACACAGTATGTACAGAACTTGTCGCACCCGATCTGGATTCTCAGATAAGCCTGAAACGGAGTAGGTCGCATCGTGGGATCGCGCAGCGGGTCGAACGTCTCATGACTACGCTTGATTTCATTTAGTGATCCTTCGCTCCGCAGGCGGCCCACGGCCATCTGCTGTTCAGCACCGTCTTCGGCTTGTTGAATCAACTCGGGAATTTGCTGAAGCTGACCGGGGCCGACGACCAGATCAACATATGGTGCCCGGTCAAAGATCTTCTTTTGATCTTTTTGTGCCATGCAGCCCATGACACCAATGATCTTGTTTGGATTATTTTTTTTCCATTCGCGTAATGTGCCGAGTGCACTATACGTCTTGTCTTCAGCATGAGCTCGAACACTGCACGTATTAAATAGGATCGTGTCCGCACCTTTAATATCGCTGGTTAGCTCATATCCGTTCTTGCGCAAAGTGGCCACGACCATTTCGCTGTCGAGCATATTCATTTGACAACCAACCGTGTCGATGAATAATTGCTTTGCCATAACGGATACTTCGGAAAAACGCTGAGGGTTTACTGCAATACCTCATCTTAGCATCAGATATCAGACGTCATAGGTCTGAAGTGATATGACCCGTGATGCTAGCGTTTGATCTGCATATGTGCCGGCAAGCCATTATCAAATGCATTGGGTTGAGGGATTTCCTCCGTGATGATATCCCAGCTCTTTCCATATTCACGCATGTCTCTAAAGTCCACGGGCTTATACGGGATCTCCAGTTGCTTGGCGTGATATGGATGACCAGGAGCTTTTCGAGCGTGCATCATGACGTCCAATGCCCCGGTCACTAACAAGGTCCTTTCGACCGGGTAGACCGGCTTGCCAGTAATAAACGTCTGCTGAATGGCATGCGATAATGCCTTAAACAGATTCCTGTTATTCCATGGGCCTACATAGAATTCCGTAGCAATTGGTTCGGAATCTTCACGAACCTTGTATGCAAAATTCCATCGCGTATCGTCACGACCGATTCGCAAAACCGTGCCTTTAAAGCCATCGAGATAGTCAATCACGATTGCATGTAGCCCCACTTCAGGCTCATTTTCTTTTTCTAGGTGCCCCCAGTTCTCCGGCACGTATCCTAATTCAGCTTTGATTGCTGCCTTGCCCAATTCGATGTCCCAGATTCCAGCCTTAGCGGATTCAAAGACTTGTTCACCTTCATAGAACGTGATCCTCTTGATTCCGGATTCACCACCTTTACGGAACTCGACCATAGATTGCAGGAGTTCGAGGCCATGGAAGTCATAGGATTCAACCGGACCACCATGAACAGCGACTGCCTCCGCCATTCGTGTGCCGGGCTTTACTTCTACGGCAGGTCTGCGTTGTGCTAAGGGGACACTGCTACCGGCCAGGTATGGAATGCCGAGATCTTTAGCCGTGTCGTACATCTCCTTAGCCCAGTCAAATCGGTAACTAAGGTGCTTGTCATTAAACATCGGTACGAAACGATTGCTCTTTTTCATCACGGCAACGATTTCATCGAAGAACCGCTTACGTGGGTACATCACCTGACCGAATTCATTTCGTGGATAGCTACCGTGTTCACCGATTGATAAAACGGCATCGACGGCCAGTTCATCGCCGCCGACACACAACGCTTCTGCGATCGAGTCATATACCGGGATCTCATATTTCGCAGCGACAGCATCGGTCATGTCGCCTTGAGGCTTTTGATCACGATAGATGGAGACTACATCAACCCCGGGGTCAGTTGCCACTCCGTTAAACAGGTATGGCTCAAGGAAATTCTCCAGAATTACATGCGCATGGCTGCGGTAGGTAAACGAGGTGTAGATTGCCGCCACCTTTGGACGTTTCCCTTTTTTGGCCGCGTTACAAACGCCTTCCAGTCCTGATAAGGGCAGGGCAGCTAGTAATGGTGAGGCAACGGATGCTTTGAGGATATTTCTTCGATTTAACATAGGGTCGATTCCAGTCGGGATCTCATTGGCTAACGATTAAAAGAAGTAGAACATCATAAACATGGCCAGCGAAGCGAGAACGCCGGCATAGGTAATATCACTACTGACAACAAATTGTCCTAAAGAAAGATCGGTCTCTGCGGCAGCGTGCTTCCGGATTACTTCGCGTGTGTATACCGCCAGTGTCCAGATTGCAGCAATCGTTGCTGCAATCATCGGAGTTAATAGACCGTTTGACGTGAGGATCGCTATCACGATATATGCAGCCACTGAGAGGACAAACAGAATACCGATCTCTTTCAGTCGAGTCTTGTTGTGACCGCCAAGACTTGTCCACGTGAGCTGCGATTTTTCCGGGTCCGGTGTGCCGTTCAAGCTAATAAGGACATAGATAATTCCGGAAAGCCCAATCACAAATACAACTCGATGGAAGAAGTTTAGCTGTGGCCCAAACGTCTCCATTACGGGAGTAATCTTGTCACGGATATCATCATTGATGAATGACTCGAACTCACTGACGCTCATCGCATGTATCCCAGTCTGTTCACCATATTTATCTGGAAACTGTTTTACATTGAAGTCAGAAATATTTGCTCTTTTGAGCGCGACGTCATATAGCGGTCGTGGCATATCCGAATCGTAGATGGTTACTACCAACCAGCTGAGAACGACACCGGCAATAATGGCGACAAAGGCTGCTGTTGCCGTTCCGCGTTTCCAGAATATCCCAAGGATAAAGGCGACCAGCAGTCCCGGTGTGAGGTAGTTTTGATAGTCCGCGATCAACAGGAAGAAATTCCCTGTGGAATCCGGATTCATGACGAAAATTGCTGAGAGAATTGCAAACAACATCAAGCCAACAATGGACAGTCGACCGACGACAATGAGCTCTTTGTCAGAGGCATCCGGATTTATGTAACGCTTCCAGACATCCACTGAAAAAATGGTTGCAGCTGAGTTCATCATGGAGTCGATCGAAGACAGTATAGCGCCAATCACTCCGGCAGCCACTAAACCGATTAAGCCAAACCCTATCGGTTGAAGGAACTTCGTGACAAGTTGTGGAAATATCGTATCCGGTGGAATGTTTCTAACGTTGTCCATCGCGGTCGGATCTGCTCCGGCTTCGCGCATCAGTAGAAAATACGCAGCGACTCCTGTTCCGATTGAGAAAAATGGAATGAGTAGCTTTAAGAATCCAGCTGAGATAATTCCCACGCGTGCTTCCTTATCGCTAACTGCTCCAAGTGCTCGCTGAACGATAAACTGATTGGTACCCCAGTAAAAACAGTGCATGAACATCAATCCGGTGATGACACCTGTCCACGGCAAGCTGGGGTGATGCGTCGGTAGATAGATTGACATTCGATTTGTGCCCGTCTCTGTTGCTTCAGCAGCACTGGCAGCTACCATTTCTCCCCAGCTGAATTCAGAGAATACGAGTATGGCGATCCCGATCCCCACAATCAGCATCAACACGGATTGAATGATGTCGGTATACACAACAGCTTTCAGGCCACCGAGAATCGTGTAGCTTCCGGCAATCAGGCCAAGACCAATGACAAACAGGTTGTAGTAAGTTGTGTTGATTTTCTTTGCGGCAGGTACCGGTTTCAGCTGATCTGCGACCGTGGAGTCCTGCAAGGCAACGGGAACCGTCTCATCTGCGATCGGGGCAAGTGCTTCCGCTGGCTGTTCAATAATTGCGTCGCCCCCCATCAATTCGCAAATGGTACGCGAGCCGATATACAATGCCGGAACCATTTGCACGAATGCCATGATGATGATCATGATCACGGCATAGCTGATCCGGCTGCGATCGTCGTATCGTTTTCCAAGGTATTCGGAAAGCGTGTATAGATTCAGCTTCCGATAAACAGGCAGGAAACCAAAGCAAAGAAATAGAAGGCCAGCAATCGCCCCGATTTCAAAGTGGCTTTGTGCAAATCCAATGCTAAAACCGACTCCCATCATGCCGACCATGTGGTTAGCACTGACGTTGCTACCAAAAATGGAACCGGCGACCCCGAACCACCTAAGTCCTTTACCTGCAAGAAAGTAATCCTCCGACGTTTCTTCTTTGCGACCAGCCCAAAGACCGACGAGCATCGCTCCGATCAACGAAGCAAAAAAGATGATGTAGTCTGTGGGAGAAAGAGAAATAGTACCGGAGTTCATCGAAAACCAAATCGCTAAAAGTCTATGGAGTTTAAGAGATCGTCTAGTCGCTGTTTTCCTGTCGTGAGAACTGACAGTGGGTCCTGTTCCCATAAAGCCTGATTAAACAACTCGAGGCTGATCATGCCGTTATAACCGATTTCTTTGAGTATCTGGATTTCCCTTTTAAGATCAATCGGCCCGTCACCAATCATGACACGATCGGGATCGGTTTGTTGCATACGAGGAATCGACGGATTGCCATCATCAATATGGTAATGACTGATGCGATCACCGGGTATCGCCGCCAGTAATCCATCCGTCGACGGGCTGTTCCATGTGTGAAATGCGTCGGCAATCAAGGTGGCGTCACTATCACCGACTGCCTGAACGACTTGCCATGCAATATCAAGTGTCTGTGCGCCGTCGAAAAAACTGATGTACTCAAAGGTTGGATAGACACCCGCTTGTCGGCCAATTTCAAGTAAGTCGCCGTAACGATCTACTAGCTGATTAAAGTCGCAGGGTTCACGTGGCGGGGTTGCCACAACATAGGTTGCACCAATCCGTGCGACGAGTTCCATACGCCGCCTGGCCTCCTCAAGCATCAATTCGTATTCTCGTCCAACGGCTTCACCCCATTGACGCAATGCAATCATGCTGGGAACGACCAACCCGTGATCCGACAGAAAATTTTCGACATCCCGGACTTCACCTCCGCGACCAATATGTTCATACACGTCATTAATCCAGAGTTCCACTGCATCAAATCCAGCTTCGGCCGTAAGTCGAATTTTATCCAGCAATGGCTGCGGCTTGATCGTGCTGGTGTTAAGGCATGTTTGAAACATAGGGAGTGAATTCAGGCGGTGCTGTTTGTGAGGTGCTAAGAGGTAGAGTCCTGATCACGGTTGTGGGTATAACAAAATAATGCAAATCAAAACCAATCAAACTTGTACTTTAAATCCAATCGGTGGGCGTGCTGTAATGGTGCTGGGCACTATTGTAATCCTTTTCATGCAAAGTGGGTGTGAAGGTGATGCTGAACCGGAGTTTCAGGGAGTCGATAGCACCCAAGAGACGACTCAAAGAGTCCAAAGTACTGATGAGACCGACGCCAATGATAAGATGACTCAGTCATTTGCTCCGACCATGATGGGTATGGATATTCCTGGTATTTCAGACCCGTATTTCCACGCTGCTGATGAAGTCATCATCCCTGAAACAACACCTGTTATCGGAGTTATCGTTGATGGCAAGGCACGCGCATATATGGATGAAGGGATGGCCGAAGCCGATCAGCATATCGTGCACGATACGCTCGGCAATCAGCAACTAACCATCGTTTATTGTGATAAGTCCAATTGTGTTCGTGTGTTTGACAGTACTGAAGCTGAGTTGGATTCAATACTGATGGCAGGAATGAAGCGAGATCAATTGCAGCTCAAGGTGGGCACGAAGGACTTCGCTCTGGATGACGAGAGCATCCCAATCCCGGATTATGAATCAGAACGCACCACGTGGAGTGAATGGAAAGCAGCTCATCCTGAGACAGATATCTATGTTGGCATCGGAAAGATGATCGGCCCGACGGTTAAGGAATCTGCTCGCCCTCCGCGTAAGAGCGACTTTGGTGGCTAGGAGCTTCCTGTTGTAGGCTCTGCGGGTTGTAATGCAATGCGCGCTAACTAGTCCCAAGCACCATATATCAAGGAGCCATTAGGCAACGATGATATTGGATGCGGGCAAACAATCGCGGACTTACTGCCGGCCCAAACATTCCCGTATCCTCCGTCCTCCTCGGCTACTGCCTCGTCATACGGGAGTTGCGGTTAGGATTGGACGTTGCTGGTAGAGACTCGAGACTTACTACCGCGATACTTCTACGCCATCCTCTACCAGCAGGTTGTTTTCTACGGCATTGGTTACGATGTTGCCCGTCAGGAGATTCCCACTACCTTTTCCACGGAATGCTATCGCGTGTTTCATTTTCGGCTCATTGCGCAGATCAGTCACCGTACATCCGCTGATATTCACATTGCTGACATTGAGCAGTGACATTCCTTCAGGTGACCCATTGGTTAATTGACAGCCGGAAATATTTATCAGGCTTGAGTCGGTAACCTCTAGCAGCGGTAGTCCGGATTGTTGGCCATCGGGATGCTCATCATGAAACGTACAACCACTGATATTAATCGTGTGAGAATTCGCTATTTTGACACCCGTACCAAGTGCTGGTGTGTGTCTACGGAAGAGGTTGCCGGTGCTGATGATCTGGCTACACTCTTCGAGCAACATGTTTTGTTGTTCAGATGAGTAGATGGTGTTTCCGCTGATGATGATTCCATAACAGCCGACCAAATGAACGCTGACTTGTTGATTACCAATAACGTTTCCGGTAATCGTCCATAGACCTGGTGGACGCCCGACCTCCGGCATGGATTCATGATTCGTTCCGTGCCGATTGTCGACGATTTTGATATTACTTCCACCTTCAGAAACGGTGGCCTGAATCGTGTTGGATGCGATCGTCACTTCGCAGACACTTGCGCCTTCCGCAGTTGTGTCGATATAGATCTCCGCGGTCGGCTCCGGTTCTGTTCCGTGCTGCTTGTGATTGTTGTATTCAATATCGTTTCCAGTGATTTGCAGATTACGCACTTCACTTTCCTGGATTCGGATTCCGCCCAGCCTGTTATAGCTAATGTGACTGCCGCAGATATTAATCTGGTGGAGATTGACCCCATCCATAAATATGCCGACGCCGGTATTGTGATAGATATGGCAATCAGAGATCAGTACGTTTCGGTTTCTCTTGATTAAGTGAATGCCGTGTCGTACCTGGCGAATTAAAACGCGTTGAAAAGTTGCCTGTTTGGTCAGGATACATTCAATGCCATCAGCTTCCGCATGTTCACCGACGATTTCAATATCGCTGATTATAGGCATCCGTTCGATGAAATTGACTGACATGCTAGCGCTGTCCGGATCACCTGTGCCGCCGTGAGTACCAATCAGACGAAATGCCGGGCCGGCACCTTTCATTAGGATTCTTGACGCTCCCTGGGCGCCTTTGATTCCCGCTGGTCCTGCCATTGCCAATGGTATTTCGATGGTCTCACTGATGATGTACTCACCAGGTGGAAAGAAGAGAACACCGTCACCACCTTCAATAGCGTGGCGGATGGCCGTGGTGTCATCAATCGTTCCGTTACCAACAGCACCAAACGAACGAACATTACTCATGCGAATCTCCTGTTGGTGATCTTTGAGAATTACAGATCAAGGCTATCAAGACCGTCGATCAGGTGATCGAGATCATCTTTGTCAGCACCGACGTTTTGCACCTGTCGCGGCTCCATGCTAATTGCCGGGCTTCCATTTGCGTTGCCGGATTCTTCCGCTGGAGCGCGTCCGGCCAGCATTAGTTGTTCATCGCGTTCGCGTGCTGCAACTTCCTGAGCATCCGGTGCACCAAACAGCAGCGACAGGTCAATCTTGAGCCCTCCTGTTTCTGCAGGTGCACCTGCAATGGCAGGTGACTTGTGTTGTGGGAAGACGATTGCATTTTCCGGGCATACGCGGCTGCACGCCGGACAACCTTTGCGGCAATTATCAGGTTGTTCGACCAGAATGGTCTCCTGGGTATCCACGCCATAGACGCCAAATAAACAGAAGTCGATGCACTCCATGCAGTTGGTACAGCGTGAGAAATCGATCACCGGATACCACCGGCGTCCTGCCTTTTCTTCGATGGCAGTTAATTCGGGCTCATGCCGTTGTTCAGCGTTTAAGAATCGATCAAGTTGATCCTGATCGGGTGTACCGCTGATCCATTGCATTAATGATGACTCGGCAATACGCACGACCTCATCGACGTAGTGTTGTGGCTCACTTGGATGTTGCAACTGCAAGCAGTAGATCGAACGGTCCGGAATATCTAACGTTTCGATGACCCGCTGTTTTTCTTCCTCTTCGAGGATGTCATCTTCAAGTTCATCAGCATCGTCATCCTCTTCGGCACCAAATTCCACTTCACCGGTTTGGCCAAGGACGCCATTGCGATCAAGAATCCAATGCGCGGCACGTTGAAACATCCAGGAGATGACAATAAAGTCTTCATCCAGTTCTTTTAGTTGTGAGTATGCATCCCCATCCGGACGTAAGTCATAGAGGTTTGGAATCATGGTGACTTTTACACGTGGATCAAGCGCCAGCAGATCGGTCACGGACTGTTCGACCTGCCGTTTGTCGGGATGATGACTCAATCCACGAGAAACAAAGACGTTTAAAGGCTTAATCATTGTGTAATTACCGGATTGGCAAATGGGTCCGGCAGCAGTTGCTTACCGAAACCATATTGAACTTAATCGCTAAGTTGTCCTTTAGCTAAGTTGTCCTTTAATGGTGCGCTGAGTGATTTCCCAAACTTCTGCCAGATGATCAACGTATTGATCTGCACTGAGCAGGGAATCGGTTTGGTGATCGGATGGCTGAAAATCAAACAGCCATCCTTCTCCATATTTGTCCACATTAATGCCTGACGGGTCAGCAAGCAACTGTGCATTGAATGATGAAATCTCGCCGGACAGCGGGCTGTAGAGTGAACTTTCTGCTTTCTTGCTTTCAATCGAGCCGATTTCCTGTTGTTCAGCAACAGGCGCAGGTGCATCAAAATGCCAATCCAGAAAGTAGACGTCCTGAAGTAACCGCACAGCGTATGCCGTGAATCCGAATCTGATCGTGGTTGAATGCGACGGATCCGACATGGCCCACATGTGGTTTTTGGCATATTGGCGATCGGCAGGGATTTCAGCAGGAAATTCCCCCATCATGAACACCAAAGGTTGGGTCATGTGTAGCGTACTCCCTGATGCTCTGATTCAAAGAATGCCGGAAGAAGTGCATCCACACGGAGCAGACCTTTGCGAGTTAACTCGACGCGTTCATTGTTCACAGCAAGTAAGTCATCGCTGGTGTACTTTTGCCAGGTATCTTCCCACTGCTCAACGATATCGATATCGTATTTGTCGCTGAAGTAACTGCGATCCAGATATCCCTTCTTCATTTGAAGGATCAATTCTCGTATCAACAGTTGTCGCTCGCTTGGCTTAAACGCACGGCCAAGTGGAAGCTTGCCTTCCTCGAGAATGGTGTCGATGTAGTCTCCCCATTCAGGAAGATTCTGGTAGTGGATACCGGATACATGTCCAAAGCTGGCGATGCCTGTAGCCAGTAAATCGCTGCCTTGCCAAAGGTTGTCGCGGTAACTGAAATTCACTTTTTCCGGATTCTTAACAACGGTATATGCACTTGATACGTGGTAACCGCGTTTAATGAATTCATCAAAGGCGTAATCGACCCAGGCTCGTTTTGTTTCCCAGTTTGCAACAGGGGTTTCAATTTTCTCTCCGAGTATGTCCTTTGAGTAGACCGTATTGAACGGCAATTCCATTTGGTAAATCGTCACGCTCTCCGGAGACAATTCGAGCGTCTTTTCGATATTCAGTTTCCAGTTGTCCCATGTCTCACCAACCATTCCGGAGATGAGGTCAATATTAACGTTTGGGTACTGTGCATCCTTGATCCACTCCCAGGCCTTGTAGATTTCACCGGATAAATGTGCTCTGCCATTTTCGCTTAGAATCTCGTCAGTGAAATTCTCAACACCCAGGCTTAACCGCGTAATGCCGAGGTCTTTTAGCGTATGAACTTTCGTTTCCGAAAGGGTTCCTGGTTCACATTCAAAAGTAACTTCTTCTGCAAGATCCCAGTTAATGCTTGCCCGTAATCGATCCACCAGACTGGTGAGTTGCTTGGGACTCAAATAACTGGGAGTACCGCCACCGAAGTAAACAAATCGGAATGGCCGGCCACCCATCACTGGCAATTGGCTTACTAATTCAATCTCACGTGACAGAGCCGAAACGTATGTTTCGATGTCGCTGGCCTTGTTGTCAGTAAAGACCTTGAAGTAACAAAACTTACATCGTTTTCGGCAGAACGGAATATGCATGTACAGGCCAAGTGGCACATCCGTTGGAGGCTGTCCCATGACAGCCTTCACTTGTTCCAGTTCATCCCGGTTCCATTGTGAAAACGGCGGGTAATTAGAAATGAAATAGCTACCTACTTCAGTTTCATTGTCCGGGCTTGTGTTATTTGAATCAGTCGACATGGAACCATCTTGTTTGTAAGGGTTGGCGATTGGCGTGTTTGGCCGGAACTATTCTCCGAAGCAATACACCGTGCCTTCGTCACCGGCGATAATGAGTTTTCCGTCAGCAATGGCGGCCGATCCGACAAATCCCTGGCCAACTTCTTTCTCAAAGAACTTCTTGCCGGTCTTTAGGTCCAATCCGTAAATCCGTCCGTCACTGCCACCGACATACACGCGTGAGCCAACGATGACCGGTGATGAATCCACGCGACCTCTGGTCAAAAACTGCCAGACGATTTCACCTGTTTTTGTGTTTAATGCCTGAATGCGTTTGTTACGGCCTCCGGTTACCAGCAATCCATCTTTCACTGCCGGGCTTGAGCGATATGGGAGGCTCGAGTCATCTTCTGCATATGTCCATACAACCTCAGCTTCTTTCCAGTTGATGCTGTACAGCGTTGCTGCCTCTGTCCCGAAGTAAACGTAATCTCCTACGACAGCCGGTGTGACTCCGGTTGGACCGTTAAGTTCAACAGCCTTAGCTTCTTCGCCGGATTCGAGATCAATAATGTGAAGTTTGGCATCACAACCTGCCACGAATGTATACTTGCCGACGACCGTCGGAGCACATCGAATCTGATCAGCCAGTTCATGTTTCCATACTTCTTTTCCAGTTTCAGCATTGAGGCAATAGAGCGTTGCATCCTGACTGCCGAAGATGACGTTCTCTTTGTAGAAATTTGCAGACGAATTGACTTCGGCTCCCGTTTGATACTGCCAAAGTTCTTTTCCATCCTTAGCATTGAAGCAGTAAAGCATCCCGTCATAGTCGCCAACGTATAGCCGGCCATTCTTAAATGACACGGACGAGACGAATCCGCTGTCGATTTTAGAGTCCCAAATTTTCTTTCCATCAGCCAGCTTTAGAGCATAGAGCTTTCCGTCCAAATCACCGATGTAAACGATTCCATCGACAATGGCCGGTGTGGCTTCAAATGCGCCTTCTTTTACTTCAAATTCCCACTTTAAATTGAGTTCATCCGGCAGTGTGCTTGCAGACACTCCTTGGGAAAGTGCGTTACCGCGGAAGATCGGCCAGTTTTTTGTGGGGTGACCGTTGTCGTCTCCGGGTGTCTTGGGATCGACGGCGGTGGACTCTGTGGTGAGAGACACCGCCAGCAATAAAGCCAGACCCAAGAGAGCCAATGGGTAGGTGATCGTCAGTTTATTTCGCATGGTAAGGTCTTTAATTTGTGGCATGTGTGTACCAACTTTTGCTTAAAACCCGTTGGAGATGACCTGAGTTATAACGAGTTGTTCGGGAGGCTGCTGTAATTGGTGAACAAATTAATGTGGTAGCCGATGCTAAATCCGACCACTCGTTATTCATAAGCCATTTTATACAGCCCGAGTAACTCTTCTTTTTCTACTTTACGAGGGTTGAATTGGCCTGTCCACTGTTCAGCTGCGTGCTCAGCTAGCGCCGGCAGTAATTCAGGCTCGACACCACATTGAGCAAGACTCGTTGATAGTCCTGACTGCATTACTAACGACTCAACAAATTGAGCTAGATTTTCCACGCTTCCCGAAGGGAGCATGTTTTCGGTACTCGCTGTATTCTGTAATAACTGCTCGTATTGATCACTTACTTCATCAGCATTGAATCGAATTACATGGGGCAACATGATGGCGATGGCCTGGCCGTGAATAATTCCATATTTTGCAGTTAGCGGATTTGCCAGAGCGTGGGTCGCTCCCAGCATGGAATGTTCAATTGCCATACCTGCCAGACATGCGCCCAATTGCATTTGTTCGCGGGATTCGATACTTGGAGCGTCGCCCAGTACGTTCGTGAAGTTAGATGCGAGTCGAAGCCAGGCTTCTTGGCTATATGCCAGCGATGTATTGTTTCGCTTTGTGGTTACGTGCGTTTCCAGTGCGTGTGCAATTGCGTCGATACCAGTTACTGCGGTGACAATTTTGGGCTGAGTTGTTGTAAGCGTAGGATCAAGAATCGCAACCTTGCAGCTTGCTTTCTTATCCCCGCACGCCATCTTCACATGAGTCTCGGCATCCGAAATCAGGGCGAAAGATTGAGTTTCACTTCCGGTCCCAGCTGTGGTTGGAATAGCGACCATTGGCAGCATTGGCTGACTTGCTTTGCCAATACCCCAATAGTCTTTCATTTCACCGCCATTGGTATATAGGAAATTAATACCTTTGGCACAGTCCATGCTGCTACCACCACCAAGGCCAATCAGGACATCCGGTTGAAACTCGTTGGCAATAGTTGTGCCGCGCTTCACATCATCGGTGGTTGGATTTTCATGCACATCAGAAAAGATATGAGTCTCAATACCTGCTGACTGAAGTGCTGCACAGCCTCGCGATGTGTGACCGACTTCGATGATTCCCGGGTCACTAACTACCAGTGCACGACTGCATTGCCAACCGGACACCAATTCACCAAGTTGGTCAACGGTATCTGGGCCGTGGATAATGCTCGTCGGTGTATAGCTGTTGATCAGACTCATAGAGTTCAGCGAAATCTCATAGCTTGGCGCACCGTGGCAATTAACGCCAAGCAGGCATTGTTTCTAGCTAATTAACTGCATGCGTTTTCAGGTTATGCCTGATCGGCAACCTGATACGCCCTCGATCGGAATAAGAAGTCGATAATACTTCCCTCGTGAGGTTGTAGCCAATTAAGCTTCGTGGTTGGCATGGCGCCGATATTCAATCGGTCGATATGGGTGGCATCTGAGAGTTGTTGGATGATGCTTTCATTCGTGGTGATACCACTGCATACCAGGGTAGGCCCGATTTTCGACAGCATTTGATCCTGTGGACACTTAACAACGGTTGAGAACGGGAACATGTATTCCTTCAGTGCAATTGCGTTGTCAGGGGATTCACAATGGACGATTGTTGGTCGCAGGTAAGCACAAAGTTCGCGTTCCACCAACCGGTCACCATAATCAGCTGTGCTGTGAGTAACGCCGTCTTCCTTTAGATCGTCTTCGATCATACCCCAAACGGCCGTCGCAATACCGGGAATGGTAAACGCCGCAAGTCCGGCTTCCGGGTCTTCAGGTGGCTTTACTTCGATGGGGCCGAGTCGTTCTGCGAGTGCTTGTGCAATCTCTTCTGTATGACGTGATGCCCAAACACCGGAGCAGTTGATGCAACCACGACCACTGTTGATGTAAATACTCTCAGCAATTAAGTCGATGTATTGTTCCCAATCATCAACGACGTCATCAAACAATAGGATCTTGGAGAATCCAGGACCATGTGCCTGCACGCGGTGATTTCCTTTGTA
>CEQQ01057887.1_pt1 | contig 16823 bp, 15 predicted proteins | sample 531041 | NCBI WGS metagenome assembly CEQQ01 (sample SAMEA2621222, study PRJEB7988) | marine metagenome | biome: marine biome (ENVO:00000447); feature: deep chlorophyll maximum layer (ENVO:xxxxxxxx); material: "saline water (ENVO:00002010), including plankton (ENVO:xxxxxxxx)" | depth 150 m | reverse complement strand
TTGGCCCCAAGGCATCCACCGTAAACCCTTAATAACTTGACCCTCATTAAGATATTCTTATTATCTCAATTTTGAATATGTTGTAAGGAACAACAGTATCCAATGACTTCTCAAATATTGCATAAATTAAGAAGTCGGACTCGTTATAAATTTATTTACAGTTATATGCTACCCGCGTATAACCGTAAATATCGACAAAAATTCAGTTGTTAAAGTGCAAAAAAAAAGTCAGGGGCCAGCCCCTGACTATGTCAGGTACCCTATTTTTAATATTTCAAATATGAGTAACCATTTAATGTAACTTAATTTATCTATTGATTAAATTGTTCAAGAATAGAATTTTATACCTAACAAATGCATACAGTCAAGTTCAAGTAATTGGTCTTTGTATGTTATTTTTGTATGATATGAAAAACAAGTATATTTATAGCATTTTAATTCATATAAGGAACTTATGAATATTAAGAATATTGAGACAAATTTGAAATTAGAAAATGAGGAAAAAATTATTTTTTCCTCAACAGAGGTTGTTGTTACGGATTTAAGGGTTTTGGTTAAACCTAGAATAAAGAAAAAATTCGACACTAGTATCGATGTTAATGGTTGGAATTATATAAATACTAATGATTGTGCATTACCTAAACCAAAGAATTCAGGAAAAGAAACTAGAAAAGAAACGGCGCATAAATTTACTGGGATAGGATTTGTACTGTTATTTATACAAGTACTACCATATCTTTTGTTCAACTTAAACATTATCGATTTATTTGGGCCTCTATCGGGATTTTTAGAAGCTATTTATTTTCTTGTAACTATGATGCTTTTAACTGCAGGGCTATACTTTCTGATTATAAGTTATATTTATTCTAGGCCGCATACGGCACTTTTGTTTGTTTCTATAAAAGAGAGGAAAAAGAAATTAGTTGCTATATTCCCTGGATGGGATAGTGTTGAAGCCCAACAAGTAGTTAGTGCAATTAATAGAGTTCATAGAAGAATATAATTAGTGAGATTAAGGAGTTTCTATGATTAAAAAGTTTGGTACTTTGTATGCTGGACACGTTGATTTAGATGATATGGGGTTTGATGCTACTCCAGCTAATTCGCGATGGTTAAATGAAGTGGATTTGAATTCGGTTTACAAAAAAGCTGAAAATATTGCAAAAGTTATGGATCAAAATAATTTTGACACTCTTTGGATTGCAGAACATCATTTTCAAAGAGAAGGGTATGAATGTATTCCAAATTTAAATATGTTAGGTTTGCATATTGCTCATATAACAGAGAATATAAAAATTGGATGTGGATTTAACCTAGCCCCTATGTGGCACCCGTTACGGTTAGCGGAAGATTATGCTACAGCTGATATATTGACTAATGGCAGGATTATATTCGGAGTGGCTAGGGGATATCATACTAGAGAAATAGAATCATACGGCAACCCTTTGTTGGATTCAGATGCTAATAGAGATTTGTTTGAGGAAACAGTAGATATTATTTTCAAGGCTTTTAACGAGGAATCTTTTTCGCATAAGGGAAAACACTATACTATTCCCCCTTCTGTACCTTACAGAGGATATGAGTTAAGTGAAATAACCCTTGTTCCCCGTCCTGTTACTCGACCGGTAGAATGTTGGCAACCCATTGTTAGCGGTAATGAAAGGGGAATGAGATTCATGGTAAAGCACGGCATGAAAGGCATGATTGGTGGAGGAGTTCCCCCTGGAGATAGTTCACATGAAGGTATCAACAAATGGAAAGCTATCCAAAAAGAACACGGGATTGATACTGAATTAGGTGAGAACTTATGTGTAGGATTTACTTTTCATATTGCTGATTCAAAAGAAGAAGCTATAGAAGAAGCTAGACCGTTCTTCGAAGAAAATATGAAAATGTTTGCCCCTCTTGGTTTTATTGGAGGGCTTACAGACTCACAAAAAGAAGCTATTGCTAAAGGATCCCAGGCAAGGCATGCCTCTTTGCCAACATTAGAACAGGCAGTTGAGTCAGGAAGTTGGCTCGTAGGAACACCTGATGACATTACAGAGCAATTAATAAATGTTCAAAATAATTATCCGGGACTTTCAGCTGTAAATGTTCTTAATTCGATGGGAACACCAGAAAATATAATGCTTGAGCAAATGGAAAGATTTGGTAAGGAGATAATCCCAAATTTTAAAAATTAATTTAAATCATGGTGAGCCAAGAGTTACAATAATCTTAGCTCACCTATGTTCCTAACTATTTCTTTGATTCCTCGATGGCTTTTGTTATAGCTGCTGGATTCATTGGCAATTCAGTCATTCTTACTCCAATTGCATCGTAAATAGCGTTAGCTATTGCTGCCAATGGAGGTACGATACAAACCTCTCCAACACCTCGAACTCCATACGGATGTCCTGGGTTAGGGACTTCGACAATTACAGCTTCAATCATTGGAAGATCCAAAGACGTTGGCATTCGATAGTCGAGTAGGCTGACATTCATCAAGTTTCCATCATCATTCATGAAATACTCTTCATTTAATGCCCATCCTATTCCTTGAACAACTCCACCTTGTATTTGTCCTTCTACATATGACGGATGGATAGCTCGCCCTACGTCTTGAGCTGCTGTGTACCTTAGAATAGTTACTTTACCTGTATCTACATCTACCTCAACGTCAACTAGGTGAGTTGCAAATGCACTTCCAGGGCCCCCAGGTATTAAATTAGCACGACCTACTACAGGCCCTCCTATATCAGGTAATTTTCCTGCCAAATCTTTGAAAGACATTTTTAATTCAGAGTCTGCAGAATGTTGGAATACCCCATTTGACAACTCAATATTGTCTACAGAAGTTTCCCAGAAGTCAGCTACTCTCTGGCACATTTGCTTTTTAATATCATGAGCGGCTTCATAACTAGCTATACCGGTTTTAAAAGCTCCGCCACTACCTCCGGTTACAGAAGTCCAACCTATAGTATCTGTGTCTCCATATTGCGGATTCACATCCTCCACTGGTATTCCTAATACTTCGGCAACGTGCTGCGCCGCTACAGTTCTTAATCCTCCAATGTCCATTTGGCCTATTGTCAGAGTTACTGTTCCATCATAAATCACTGACGCTACAGCGCATGCAGCTCCAGTATTGTTCATCCAAAAACCACTGGCTACTCCACGACCACGATATTTCCCTTTTAATTCAGTGGAATAATGATCATGATTTTTGATGGCTTCAGCTGTTTCAAGGCATCCTATTATAGGATTTGTAACACCGTTAACTCTTAATGTCCCCTCTTTAGCAGTATTAAGTATTCTTAATTCCATAGGGTCCATATTAATTTTTTCAGCGAGTTCATCAAGAATAGTTTCTGATCCGAATGAAGTTATAGGAGCTCCGGGAGCTCTATATGCTGTGGTTTTAGCTTTATTTGTTACTACGTCATAAGCATCTATAGACACATTGGCTATGTCATAAGGAGAAAACATGCAAGTTGCACCCGGAACAACAGGTGATCCTGGGAATGCGCCTGCTTCCATTTTTAATTCTGCAGAAGCGGCAACTAATTTACCATCATTTGTCATCCCTACTTTTGCCTTTACATATGCGCCTGATGTTGGGCCTGTTGCTTCAAGTACATCTATTCTACTCATTTGTACTTTTACAGGAGCACCACTTTTTTTAGATAGCATAGCTGCAAGAGGCTCTACGTATATAGTGGTTTTTCCACCAAATCCACCGCCAATTTCTCTGGGGATAACTTTTACTGAAGAGAAAGGAACACCTAATACTATAGAAGTCCTATCTCTTACTATAAATTGGCCTTGAGAACTTCCCCAAATTGTTACACGGTTGTCTGTTGTCCACCAAGCCGTTGCAGCAGGTGGTTCAATATACCCTTGATGTACTGTAGAGGTTCTGAATTCTCTTTCTATTACATGATCTGCTTTGTTAAATCCTTCATCTATATCTCCAATCTCAAGTTTGTCATATGAAGCTATGTTGTTGGCGTATTTATCATGTAGCTGAGGGGCTCCTTCTGCTATAGCTTCTTCGACAGTTGTAACTGCTCCTAAAACTTTATATTGAACATCAATTAATTTCGTAGCTTCTTCAGCTACGTGTGCAGATACAGCGGCAACAGCGGCAACAGCATGTCCTTTGTGCAACACTTTTTTACTGGCTATTACGTTATCGGTATGTTCTTTCATATTCATTGAAAGGGGAGGGCCCGGAAAAGGAGAAGTAACAATATCTTCTTGTTCTGGGAAATCTTTACCAGTAATTACAGCTCTTACACCGGGGTACGACTCTGCTTTACTAGTATCTATTGATAATATTTCAGCATGAGCATGTGGACTTCTTAATACCTTACTATATAAAAGGCCTGGCAAATTTGTATCTGCAGAATAAAGGGCTTTTCCTGTCACTTTATCGTAACCGTCATGCCTTATGGGTCTTTTTCCTACGGATGTAAAATTGGTATCAGGTGGTAAAACTGTAGTCATTTAATATCCTCCGAAAGGTTCACTTAATTTGACTTAAAATTATTAACTGGCTATTAGTGGATTGTAGCATAACTTAGACATAATCATCTAGGCCCAAGTTATAAGCGTATGTTAAAATTGTAGCTTGATTATGAAGGACTTTGTTTATGTTTGAGATTATAGGTGATGGAGGAGTAACTTCTCCTAAAGGTTTCACAGCTGGGGCAACCTACGCTGGACTAAAAACAGAACGCGACACATTAGATTTGGGGATTTTATTTTCAGATATGCCTGCTGTTGCTGCAGCGACTTTTACTCAGAATTCAGTAGTTTCTCCCTCAGTGATAGTTAGCCGTAACCGTTTATCAAATGACACTCATCGTGGAATAGTAGTAAACAGCGGATGTGCTAATTGTAGTGTTGGGTCTCAAGGTGTATTAGATGCAGAAGAAATGATTTCTTTAGCAAGCAAAAACTTAGAAGTTTCTCCTGACGATTTATTTGTGGCTAGCACGGGAATGATAGGTGTAGAGTTGCCTATGGCTTTGATACGCCAAAATATTGGTAATATAAAGTTAGATAATAATTCTGGCTCTGACTTTGCAAAATCTATGATGACCACAGATACTTATCATAAAGAAAGAGCAGTATCTTTTATACATGATGGCGAGACTGTTGTTATTGGAGGTGCGTCAAAAGGAGTTGGGATGATCCATCCTAACATGGCAACGATGTTATGTTTTATTTCCACAGATGCAAATGTTGACAAATTATTTTTACAGGAAGTCTTGTCAGACGTTGTCAATGATTCTTTCAATATGATCGATGTTGATGGAGATCAAAGTACTAATGATTCGGTTATTTTGTTAGCTAACGGTGCATCAGAAACATCGCAAATAAATAAAGGCTCTGATTCTGCTGATGCATTTAAAGAAGCTTTATCTTATGTTTGCGTTGAACTTGCTAAAGAATTAGTTAAAGACGGGGAAGGGGCAAAAACTTTAGTGGAGGTTTCTGTCGAAGGAGCCAGAACTAAAGAGGATGCACGTAAATCATCAAGAGCGATAGCATCATCTATTTTGGTTAAAGCAATGGTTCACGGCAAAGATCCAAATTGGGGCCGTATTGTGATGGCCTTGGGTAGCTCTGGTATAGATATCGAAGAAAATAAGATTGATGTTTTTATAAGTGATATACATATTGTCAGTAAAGGAATAGCTATCCCTTATTATAAAGATGCTGTGGTTAGTGCAATGGCGGATAAAGAGGTTCATTTTAAAGTTAATTTGAATCTGGGTGAATATTCTGCAAATGCTTGGGGTTGCGACCTTACAGAGGACTATGTTGTATTTAATTCAGCATATAGCACGTAGATTTACTAGAGTGAAATAAATGTCATTATCTAAAAAATCTCAAAAGAATATAGGTGAGGGTTCACATGTCAATCCAGAGATGTCAGGTCATTTAACGATAAATGATGCTATTGAGAATACTTCAGATTTAATCGACTCTAGTTCTAATATTGTTGATGCTGTTGTAAAAATAGGCGGGAGTACCCTTGGAGATCACGACACTACAATAAATGATTTAGTTAAATTGCATAAGCAAGGTAAAAAAATTGTTGTTATTCATGGGGGTGGGAAAGTTGTATCAGATTGGATGAAAAAGCAAGGTATACGTCCTAAGTTTGTTGAAGGTCTTAGAGTTACAGATATTAAAAGTCTTGAGATTGTAGTAGCAGTGTTAACAGGTTTAATTAATAAGCAACTTGTCTCTGAAATGAATGCTAAGGGTGGTAAAGCTATTGGGATGTCCGGAGTTGATGGAGGGATGATATTATCGTCTGTATCAAACCCAGAACTTGGATATGTCGGAAATGTTAAAACTGTAAATCCGAGACCCATAATAGATGTTTTGGAATCGGGATATATGCCTATTATTTCACCTATTGGATTAAATCAAGAATCTGTTACCAATGCTAAGGACATATCATCAATGTTAAACATTAACGCTGATACTGTGGCCGGGTATATTTCGGCAGCTTTGAAATCAAAGCGTATGATATTTCTTACAGATGTTCAGGGTGTTTTAGATTCGTCTAAAAGACTAATTACGAGACTGACTACTCAACAAGCTGAATCTTTAGTTCGTTCTAAGATTATTGCAGGTGGTATGATTCCGAAATTGGAAGCTTGCTTGAAGGCAACTGATGAAGGAGCGCTAGCTCAGATTGTTGATGGCCGTGAACCTGAAGCTTTGAAAAATGCGATTGATGGTAATAATTTAGGAACAAAAATAGGATAATTTAGGAATAGCTTATGTCTACTGGCTCTTTGCCTCCTCTTGATTTTGAACAGATTTTAAATAATAACCCTTTGAAGGGTAAGCTTAAATGGATTGTCCCTGCAGTATCCTTAGTATTAGTACTTATACTGCTTTCATTATTTAAATCTATTTATACTGATTGGCTCTGGTTTGACTCTTTAGGGTATCAAGGTATTTATAGAAAAGTTCTGTTTACTAAAATAGCATTGTTTGTAATCGGATTTTTAGTTACATTCACATTTGTTTTAATGTCTTTATATTTTGCGAACAAAAATACAAGTGGAATTATTCAATCTACTATTCCGGTTGCATTAGATGGCCTAATCAGGAAAATCAAGTTAATTGCTATTCTTTTGATCGCATTAATATTGTCTATCATAATGGGAGTCTCTTTTTCGTCTAAATGGGAACTCTTCTTACGATTTACCAATGCAGAGACATTTGGATTGCTTGATCCCGTATACAGTAAAGATGTAGGTTTTTTTATTTTTGAACTACCTGCGTATTCTTTTATACAGGGATGGGTGTTGGTAGTATTCGTTTTTTGTTTAATATTATCGATTGTAATGTCTTTTTTAAATTATTCTTTGAGAGGCATACCTTTCGATGCTAAAAATAAATTTCTTAGGATTCAACTAGCACTTATAGCTGTAGGGATAATACTAACGGTTTCTGCTGGATTATGGATTAATAGGTTGGAACTTGTTCAGTCGCCTGGGGGTCTGATATTTGGAGCAACATATGCTGATTTAGCAACACGTCAGCCAGCCTTGTTTATTTTGCCTATACTTGGAGTTTTATTAGCAGTTATTGTTTTGCCTCTGGCAATATATGGAAAGATAAGATTTGCTTTAACTGGTATTGGTGCATGGGTTGGGCTGATCGTCATATCAACTACTTTTATTCCATTTGCAATGCAAACATTTTCTGTTGATCCTAATGAATTTGTAAAAGAAGAACAATACATATTGAGAAATATGGAATTCACAAGAGAAGGTTTTGGTTTAAATAATATTGAAAAAACTTTTTACGAAGCTGAAGGCGATATAGATAGTAATTTAATTTCAAAAAATTTAAGTACTATTCAAAATATAAGATTATGGGATTACAGACCTCTGACTGATGTGTATAAACAGATACAGCTGATTAGACCTTATTATGACTTTAAGGATGCCGATGTAGATAGATATTTCATAGATGGAGAATATAGACAAGTTTTGTTGGCTGCTCGAGAAGTAGCTCCGGAGAAATTAGATGAGTCGGCCCAAACTTGGGTTAATAGGAAACTGTATTACACTCATGGAATAGGGATTGCTATGAGTCCTGTAACAGAATTTACAGGAGAAGGGCGACCAGAATTTTTTTCTAAAGATATTCCTGCTAACGGAGAGATTCCTATATCTGCCCCTGGTTCTCTTGATTCTCCAGATATATTAGTTAGCAATCCTAGAATATATTATGGTGAAAATACTACAGATTATGTTCTAGTAAATACTAATACTGAAGAATTAGATTACCAAACAGGTGAAGGTGTATTGGCCAAAACTAATTATCAAGGTGATGGCGGGGTAAATGTTGGGTCATTTGTCAGAAAATTGATCTACGCTTGGGAGATGGGAGATATAAATATTTTAATTAGCAGTGAACTAAATCCAGATAGTAAGATTCAATATAGAAGACAGATACAAAAGCGAATTGATACTGTTGCCCCATTTTTAACTTTAGATAAGGACCCTTATATTGTTGCAGATCAAGGGCAGTTATTTTGGGTTCAAGACGCATATACTACTTCGTCAAATATGCCTTACTCTAATCCTATATATGATTCAGATTCTAGAAGTTCTTATAATTACATTCGAAATAGTATCAAGATTGTTGTAAATGCATTTAATGGAGATATTGATTTCTACTTATGGGATAAATCAGATCCCATTGCACTTACATATAGCCGTATATTCCCTGAAATGTTTATTGATTCAACCGAAATGCCAGATTCTTTAAAGCAACATATGCGATTTCCTCAAGGACTATTCTCGGTTCAAGCTTCTAAGTATATAAAGTACCATATGGAAGAACCTGAATTGTTTTATGGTAATGAAGATCTATGGGCCTTGCCACAGGAAAAATTTGGTCAATCTGAGACACTACAACTTGTGGAACCTTATTATGTAATTATGAGGTTGCCCGGTGAAAGTTCCGAAGAATTTGTTTTATTAATGCCTTATACTCCGAATGATAGGCCGAATATGGTTGGCTGGTTAGCAGCTAGGAGTGATGGGGGTAATTACGGTAAATTAGCTGCGTACAATTTCCCTAAAGATAAACAAGTTGATGGACCAGAACAAGTCGAAGCAAGGATCGATAATGATCAAGAAATATCAGCTTGGTTTACACTTCGTTGTTCAGAAGGTTCTACATGTATTAGAGGTAACCTCTTAGTTATACCTATTGGAAATTCTATTTTGTATGCTGAACCCATATATATACAGGCAGAAGGAGTAAGTTTTCCGGAATTGAAAAAAGTGGTGCTTGCTACTAAAGATAATGTTGTCATGGGAGATTCATTGGAAGATGCTTTAACAATGTTAACAGGTGTTGAGACAGTGTTGACTGAACCTGTAATTGAGGTTGATTCTGATAGTGGAGTGAACGAAATTCAAGATTCAGTTAATATATCCAATATAAATTCAGAAAAAATTATGGAATTATTGGATAGCCTTAAAGATGATATAAAAGGTATAGAATCATTGATTGAGGAAATGATAAAAGAGTAAACATATTAGGAGATAAAAATGCCAACTGCTGATAATTGGAAAGAAATAGAAAAAAAATATTATATGCAGGTAGTAAACAGAATGCCTCCAGTTTTGGTCAGTGGTGAGGGTACTAAAGTTTTTGATACAGATGGTAATTCTTATCTTGATTTTACTGCTGGCTGGGCTGTATTAAATTTGGGCCATAATCATCCTAAAGTTACTAAAGCTATTCAAGATCAAGCATCAAAAATAATGCAAATGTCAAATTTGTTTTATACAACTCCACAGCTACCTTTAGCGAAGACATTGATTGATAATTCTGATTTAGATCGAGTCTTTTTTTGCAATTCAGGCGCTGAAGCTAATGAAGGAGCATGTAAAGTTGCAAGAAAGTGGGGTAAGAAAAATCTGAATGGGGCTTATGAAATAATCACAGCCTTGAATTCTTTTCATGGGCGTACACAAGCTATGATGGCTGCTACAGGACAACCACATTACCAAGATAATTGGAAACCTTTAATGCCAGGATTTGTAAATGTTGAGTTCAATAACTTAGAAGCAATTAAAAATGCATATGATAAAGATAAAACATGTGCCGTACTCCTTGAACCAGTGCAAGGAGAAGGTGGAGTTAATGTGCCTTCAGAAGATTATTTAAAAAATGTTATGGAATTTTGTCATGAAAAAAATATACTTTTTATGCTTGATGAAGTTCAGACTGGTATGGGGAGATTAGGGTCTTTATTTGGTTATCAAAAATTTGAAGGTGTTCAACCAGATGTTATGACACTGGCAAAAGCTTTAGGGGCAGGGACCCCTCTTGGTGCTTTCTTAACTAAAGATTCTTGTGATGTGTTGGAACCGGGAGATCACGGCTCAACATTTGGAGGGAATGCCTTAACTACCGCAGCAGGTGCTGCGGCAGCTCAAGTTATTGTTGAAGAAAATATTCCTCAACTTGCTAATGAAACTGGAGAACATCTTATGTCTAGATTGAAAGAACTAAATTCAGAGACAGGGGATTTGATTGTTGATATTAGAGGAAAAGGTTTGCTGGTAGGATTTGAAATGAATCAAGATATAGCCGGTGAAATTGTTGCTAAGAGTTTGAGTGATGGATTACTTATCAATGCTGTTAGGCCTAATATGATTAGGTTTATGCCTCCACTTAATGTCACTAGAGACGAAATAGATGAATCAATAAAGATTATTAAAAAGTCTATTAATTCCATTATTTCTTGAGAGGTTATAGTTGAACTTATCTGAATTGAAGTTGAAAGATCATAATCTTTTTGGTGGTGCAGTATCAGGCGGACTAGATAGCTGTACTGTAACCCACTGGTTGTCTGAGCAAGGTATAAAAGTTAAATGTTTCACAGTTGACCTGGGCCAACCAGACGAAGTTAATATGAATGATATTATAGAAAGAATGTCTAAATGCGGTGCTTCTAGCGCTAAATTAATTGATGCACAACAAGATTTAGCTGAAGCAGGATTGAAGGTAATCCAATCGCAAGCAAGATATGAAGGTGGCTATTGGAATACTACAGGGATAGCAAGGCCAATAACTGTTAAAGCTATTCTTGATGAATTTAATAAAGATAATATTAAAGTCTTATTTCATGGAGCTACAGGTAGAGGTAACGATCAGGTAAGGTTTCAACTGGCTACTAATATGTTAGATCCTGAAGTTTTTGTTTATGCTCCTTGGCGAGATCAACAATTTTTAAATCAATTTCCAGGTCGTCAGGAGATGATTAATTATTGTGAAAACAATAATTTACCTATAAAGCCTTCTAAAGAATCACGATATTCTACAGATGCTAATTTCCTTGGTTTAACTCATGAAGCGGGTGATTTAGAAGATGTTTCAATTAGTCCAGATTTTGTTGAACCAACTATGGGGCTTTGGTCTTGGGACGCTCTAGATATACCGGAATTTGTCACTATAACTTGGGAAGAGGGTAGGCCTGTATCCATAGAAGGAAAAGATCATAAATCATCAAATGCTCTTATTGATGTATTTAAAAAATCGAATTTAATTGCAGGGGCACACGGAATCGGAATAGGAACACATGTTATCGAAAATAGGTTTGTAGGTATTAAATCTAGAGGTATTTATGAATCACCTGGGATGGAATTATTGGCGAAAAGCCATGAATTCTTACTCCAATTTATTTTAGATAGAAGGTCTAGGGAATTATTTGAATTTTTGTCTAAATTTGTTAGCACGCAAATATATCAAGGTTATTGGTTAGATACTGCTACTAATTCTGCTCTTGCTGCTTTGGACTCTTTTAATAAATATGTTTCAGGAACTATGCAAGTAAAACTATATAAAGGTGAAGTTTTTTTTGATACTGCAGATGATTCTTTAAATGTTATGCCCCATTCTTTATATACTTCAGATGGTTCTATGGAATCAACAGGTTCATACGATCACTTAGACGCAGAAGGATTTGTAAATGTATTAGGTGTATCGGCAAAGAATTTAGGTAGAAGGCATTTTAAAAAATAGATTTGTATAGTGATTTTATATGTCAAAATTTAAAGATAAGTTAATTAATGCGTGTAAAGCTTCAGATTCTTTTGTATGTGTTGGTTTAGACCCAGACCCGAAAAAAATCACCTCTAACAGCATATTTGATTTCTGTAAAGATATAGTTGATTCTACGTCCGATGTTGTTGCTGCATATAAGCCTAACCTTGCTTTTTTTGAAGCGCTGGGCTTGGAAGGATTAACTTCTCTTAAATCTCTAATGGATTATATAAGCGGTGAATATCCGGAAAAATTGACTATAGGAGATGCTAAACGAGGTGATATAGGCTCAAGTAGTGAGAAATATGCCTATTCTTTGTTTGAATATTGGGGTTTTGATTCCATCACTGTAAATGCATTTGCAGGCGAAGATTCAGTTAGGCCTTTTTATCAATATACTGATAAAGGGGTATTTATCTGGTGTAAATCTTCAAATCCAGACGGACTCCAATTTCAAGGTGAATTTAATTCTGAAAGGGAAGAGATATCTTTGTTTGAAAAAATTGCTGTTTCGGCATATGACTGGAATAAAAATGACAATATTGGGTTAGTAGTTGGAGCAACATATCCTGATGATATAGCTCGTGTTAGAAAATTAGCCCCAGGACTACCTATGTTAATACCGGGTATTGGCTCTCAAGAAGGTGAACTTGATGCATCCGTGTCCTCTGCTGTGGAATTGGAATTCCCTAATTTTTTAATAAATTCATCTAGAAGCATAATTTATTCCTCTGATTCATTTAAATCAGCAGATAATCTTAGGAATTCAATAAATAAATCTCTAAGTTAGCTGTAATCGATATACGGATATCTACAAAAGGTTTTCGGTACTCATGACATTATCATTAAAAAAGGGAACTTTATACAAGATATGAACAGGCTGTACTAAAGGGCAGTCTAGATTTCAAAATAAGGTGTAATATTTTGGTTATTATTTTTATTATGACTAAACTTAACATTCAAAAATGGAATAAAAAAATAATTTAAATTGACATGTCTTCGTGACCTAATTAGAATGATGTCCACCCACTAAATAAAGTGATTTTTTTGGAGGCCACTCGATTGCAAGAATTAGAAATAGAAAGCATACGTGTTCGACAAGAAACTCAACAGCGTGCGGTTGTTTTAAGAGTTAAAGACTCTAATCTTTTTCTACCTATATTTGTTGGACACTTTGAGGTTGAAGCGATCAGACTAAAGCTCATGGATATTGAGGTACAGCGACCTATGACCCATGATTTATTAGACTCTATAATTGACAATCTTGGAGCTACAGTGGATAAAATTATTGTGTCTGAACTTAAAGAAGACACTTTTTACGCGAAAATAATTGTCAATTATGATTCTAGAACCTTTGAAATAGATGCCAGACCAAGTGATGCTATTGCGTTAGCAGTAAGGAGCGGAGCCTCTATATTTGCTGAAGAGTCAGTATTGGAAAAAGCAGGTGTTAACATTGAAGAGAAAGATCTAGACCAAGCTACGGATGCCGACATTTCAATGTTAGAAGATGAAGTAGTAAATCTTTCAGCTTTTAGTGATTTTATCGATTCATTAGATTTAGAAGATCTGGGAGAATCGCGTTAAATATTTTTGCTTATTTTTTTCTAGGAAGGGGTCCTAGATATTATCTTCATATTGTGATAACGTCTACGACTGTTGTAGGTAATGAATCCAAAGACAATTAATTTTTTAGTAAGATTTATTGGGATAGGCTGGTACATAGCAATATGTATAGGATTGGGGGCTTTTTTAGGAACATGGGCAGATGATAAGCTATCATTAAGTCCATTGTTGACTGTAGTAGGTGTCTTAATTGGAATACTTGCTGCATTTTTAGGTATGTATAGAATGTTGGGATCATTACTCAACAATAACGAAAAGTAAATTTTCTAAACAGGAGAATTTTAAATAGTGACTGGTATACTTGGCAAACCCAAAGCCTTGTTAATAACTATATTGATAGTTTCGGTATTAGTTATAAGTGTAATAGGAGGAGCTCTAGGTGAAGCTCTAGGACTTGGATTCTTGGCAAGTTCACTTCTAGCAATTCAATTACCTGCTGAAATGATTTTTGAAGGTGATGATTTTGCAACTCCACTAGGCGCTTGGAATCTAATGAACACGATGCTGACAACCTGGTTGGCTATGTTAGTACTAATCATACTAGCTTTATTTATTAGAAAGTCTCTTACCGAAGTTCCAGGTCGCTTTCAAGCTCTTTTTGAAATAATCATAGAATTTTTCTTGAACTTGTGTGAAAGTATTGCGGGCAGAGATAAAGGAAGGCGATTTTTCCCATTAGTGTTTACTATATTTATTTTTATAGTTGTTGCTAATTGGATGGGAATATTACCTGGATTTGGAACTGTCGGGCGAATAGCAGATCCAGAAGAAATTGCTCACCATCATGGAATTCATCATTATGTAGATCCTGCTTTAGCTGATTACGCCTCAGACGATTCCCATGCCAAACACGATGAGCATGGTGAAGATTCCCATGCCAAACACGATGAGCATGATGACGATTCCCATGCCAAACACGATGAACATGATGACGATTCCCATGCCAAACATGATGAACACTCTGATCATCTTGATTCTGTTGCTTTGCATGTTTTTACCGGTCAAGGCGCTTTCTCTTATTTGGCTCCTGGTTCTTTCAGTGACCAACTTACTTTTGAGGAATACGAGAATCAAGATGGACTAGTTGGAGAAGATAAAAGAGCTGGCCATTTAGTACCTTTTTTGAGAAGTGCGAATACAGATATAAATATGACATTGGCAATGGCAATTATTGCTATGGTTATGGTTCATTTTTGGGGATTTAGTATTTTAGGATTTCCTAGCCATATAGGTAAATTTATTAATTTTAAAGAAGGCCCCATAGGTTTCTTTGTTGGAATATTAGAGATAATTAGTGAGCTAGCTAAGGTTGTTAGTTTTACATTCAGGCTTTTTGGTAATATATTTGCTGGTGAAGTTTTATTAATGGCACTAGCATTTTTACTGCCACTGATTGGGATAATACCTTTTCTTGGCCTAGAGTTATTTGTAGGAGTCATTCAAGCTTTTATTTTTTCAATGTTGACTCTTGTTTTTGCTTCTATGGCTAGCGTGTCTCACTCTAGTGACGATCATCACTGAAAATAAAAAATAAGTTAAAATTTAAGTATTTAAAAAATAATTCTTAAGGAGTTAAATAAATGGAAGGGGATATATTAAATATTGGTGCCGGTTTGGCCATAGGTCTAGGTGCTATTGGTCCTGCTATTGGAATTGGAATGCTAGCTTCAAAAGCTATGGAAGCTTTGGGAAGGAATCCGGAAGCTGGTGGCCAGATACAGCAGAATATGATTCTTGCTATAGCGTTTACTGAGGCTATAGCGATTTATGCATTGGTTGTGGCTATTATTATTAAATTCGTATAAGTCATTCCATTGCAAATGAAAATGTCATTTGTATTAGTAGTTAATTAGGAGTTCTGTATGGATGCACTAGGAATAAATCTTCCTGGTCTGATAACTCAGATTGTTAGTTTTATTATTCTTTTTGTTATATTGAGCAAATTGCTTTATAAACCTTTGGTTGGCATGCTCGATCAAAGAGCTGAAAAAATTAAAGAAGGTCTTGAAGCTTCTGAGAGAGCTCGCGATGACGCATCTAAGGCTGAAGAGGCTATTACGCAGCAATTAGATGAGGCTCGACTTGAAGGTCAGAAATTGATATCTCAAGCTCGTGAGACCGCAGAAAAATTTCGTAAGGATGAGATGGAAGTAGCAACATCTGATATCGAGAATATGAAGCTAAAAGCTGAGAAAGATATACAGAGAGAAAGAGATGCAGCGATTGAAGACTTGAGGAAAGAATTTGCGGATTTAGTTATAACTGCTGCTGAAAAGGTGGTTACTAATTCATTGGACGAGAAGGAACACCGCAAATTGATAGAAAATGTATTAGAAGAATCCTCATCTTTGAACAATAGGGAAAATTAGTATGGCGTCATCTGTTTCACCTAGGAGATTTGCTCAAGCAATATTTCAAATTGCGCTAGAATCAAAGCAAATTGATTCTTGGATGTCTGATTTGTCTAAACTTGTTTCTTTCTCCAAAGATGATTCTTTCTTGTCATTTATGGATTCTCCGAAGATTTCATTGGATAGCAAAATTTCGCTTATAAAAGAGTCAGGTATTGATGATGATTTGAATAGGTTATCTGTAAACTTGTTGTCATTATTGGCTTCTAGGAACTCCGTGTATAGTATTTCAGATATTGCAGATTCTTTTCAAGAATTGGTAGATGATCATAACAATGTTCTTAGAGCTGATATAACTACCGCGACGAAGATGTCCAAAGATCTAGAAGATACTATTTCAGAAAGTCTTAAAAAAATTGCAGGGAATGATTTAACTATAACTAGTAAAATTGATCCCAGTATTGTAGGTGGATTTGTTGCTAAAGTTGGAGATAGATTAATTGATGCAAGTGTTAGGACTCGTTTAGAAAATATGAAAAGAGGCCTTATTAAAGGCACATAAATTTATTTAGTTATTTAAAAAGTAAGTACGACTAGTAAGTCGTGTTATTAAATTGGAGGGTGATATGGCCGTCAAAGGACAGGACATAGCATCGGTTATAAAAAAGCAGATTGAAGGCTTTGGAACCGACCTAGGTATGGTAGATGTAGGTACGGTTGTTGAAGTTGGAGATGGTATAGCACGTGTCCATGGAC
>CEQQ01004173.1_pt1 | contig 16877 bp, 10 predicted proteins | sample 531041 | NCBI WGS metagenome assembly CEQQ01 (sample SAMEA2621222, study PRJEB7988) | marine metagenome | biome: marine biome (ENVO:00000447); feature: deep chlorophyll maximum layer (ENVO:xxxxxxxx); material: "saline water (ENVO:00002010), including plankton (ENVO:xxxxxxxx)" | depth 150 m | reverse complement strand
ACGTACGACGCACATGACACAGACGATGCTATCAAGCTTGAATTTGTGACATTGGAAGAATTACGCCGTGAGTTGGTCATGATTCAGTGGTGTTTTGAAGAGCTTGGTAGTCGTGCTGATTCGCTCGACTCCGATTCATTGAGACGCGCGGTTGTTCATACGCTGATCGACTTTCAGGTGAATAATGTCTTGATGGAAAGTGGAAAACTGGTTTCACAGAGTGGTTGGCAATCGAGTACAGAAGCCAGAGATGGCGGTGTCATCATTGAGCCACTTGGTGAATTGGCTGATGCTAAGCGACAGCTTGAATCCTTTCTATATGACCGGGTTTACCGTCATTCGGAGCTGATTGCCACGAGAGATCGAGCGCAGGCTCAGATTAAAGACCTATATACAGTACTAGTAGATGATCCCTCGAAAATGCCGGATCGCTTTATACAGCGGTGTGATATTCACGGCGTAGAACGAAGCGTTGGTGATTATATTGCCGGTATGACGGATCGATTTTTCGAAAAGCAACATGCCATACAGTGCAGTTAAATTCGGCAGTTAAATCTGGCAGCTGAATTTGGCATGCTGCATCGAAATCTCTAGCAATTCAACAGCAGTGAATTAGAATGGCCAGTGGTGGCCCTACACTGATCACTGCATCATTTGATTCATTTGCACTTATTTATTCGATTATTCCGTGGGGCCTCGAAAAAAAGAGGATTTAATTATGGCCCTTTGGATGCTGCGCGGGCTCTTTCTCGCGATCGCATTTGGTGCTGGGATTTCAATGGTTACCCGGCCAGGTGAAGTTCAAAATGAATACACCTACGCAACGATGCTGATTATCGGTGCGGTTGGTCTCGTTGCAGTGGATGTGTTGATTCGACGCAAGAGTATAGAAGTAATCTCCTGTGTTTACTTTGGAATTGCGATTGGAATGTTTCTCACATATGTAATCGGTGTGGCCATTGATCCAATACTGACGTATTCAAACGTGGAGAACAAAGAACAGTACCGAGGAATACTGAGTCTCGTACTTTTTATATCCCTTTGTTACATCTGTATTTCATTTTTGTTACAAACGCGTCACGACTTTCGTTTTGTCATTCCGTACGTTGAATTCTCCAAGGAATTTAAAGGTATTCGACCGCTTGTACTGGATACAAGTGTGATCATCGACGGGCGAATCGCTGAAATGGTCTCTACGAATCTGTTTGACGGTCAGTTGATCGTGCCGCAATTCGTGATTTCTGAATTGCAGTCCATAGCGGATAGCGGCGACAAGATGAAGCGAACACGTGGACGCCGAGGCCTTGATATCCTAAGGCAGTTACAGGGAGACAAGTCTGTAGACGTAGTGATTCACTTGCGTGAGACAGAGGAAATGCAATCGCAACCGGTCGACATGAAGCTCGTACTGCTCGCCCAGGAATTAAACGGGAAAGTAGTTACAGGTGACTTTAATCTCAATAAAGTTGCAGACCTGAATGGTGTACCGGTGATTAATCTCAACGAGATTGCTAATACTCTCAAGCCTGTATATTTGCCGGGGGAGAACCTCGAAATCCGGGTCGTCAAGGTAGGTGAAGGTGACCAGCAAGGTGTTGGATATTTGGATGACGGCACGATGATTGTTGTCGAAGGTGCGCGTGACCATATCAACGAGACGGTGCGTTGCAGTGTAACGAGTGTGCTGCAGACAAGCGCCGGGCGCATGATATTCACGGCATTTGAAGAAGTCCGCTAGGTTTCGTCCCGGCGCACCCTCTAGTTGAATCCACTGTATGACTCTGATACCGTGAGCGGTTTACACTTGTCCCGATATCTTCAGCTGTAGGGTCACACTCCGGTGGCGACGATCGACCAACCTACCAAGACGCGCGCGTCCTTAGGAAATGGACCTTGTATCACAATCCGCGGTGCGCGCATGCACAACTTGGGGGATTTGGATCTCCAGATTCCTCGGAATCAGATGGTGGTAATTACCGGCCCAAGTGGGTCCGGTAAGAGCTCGCTTGCGTTTGACACGCTCTACGCAGAAGGACAACGTCAGTACATCGAGAGTCTTTCAGCGTACGCACGCCAGTTTCTCAATCAGCTTGAGAGGCCGGATGTGGATATCATTGAAGGTCTCCAGCCGACAATCTGCATCGACCAGCGACCAGGCGCTGCCAATCCTCGTTCAACAGTCGCAACGGTTACAGAAATCTACGACTACCTACGGTTGCTCATGGCACGGTTAGGTGAACCAAGTTGTTATCAGTGTGGTGCGGAAATCAGCCAGCAGTCGACAAAACAGATTCAGGATCGGTTAATGTCTCTGCCGGAAGGCACACGGGCCATGATCATGGCTCCGATTATTCGTGGCCGTCGCGGTCAGCACAAGGAACTACTCCAAAAGATCAAACAAGCGGGGTTTGTTAGAGCCCGAATTGATGGGACAGTTTACGACGTGGACAGCTTTCCAGAATTGGCCGCTCGCAAAGTACACCATATCGACGTCGTGATTGATCGGGTGATCATTCGCGAGGGTATCAAGGATCGCGTTGGCGAATCCGTGCGTCTGGCACTGGATCATGGCGAAGGACTTGCTGTCGTGTGTTACTTTGATACCGTCGATGCGACGGTTGATTCAACCGATGGTGATTGGAAGGATATCTTATTCAGCACCCTGTATGCATGTCCGAATTGCGACATCAATTATGAAGAGGTAGAGCCACGGACGTTTTCCTTTAACAGTCCCTACGGCGCATGTTCTGGCTGTGGCGGCTTAGGACATCAATACCTATTTGATGAAGAGTTCGTGATCCCGGATCTAAGCTTGTCGATCGAACAAGGTGCAATTACAGCCCTAAAGGGCGCCCCACCCAAGGTGTTAAAGAAGCATAACACCCAGATCAATCGATTCCTAAAGCTGAAGCAACTAGATCGGGATACGCCGTTATGTGAATTTGGAGATGAAAAGTATAAAAAATTCGTTCACGGCATCGGCAAGACATATATAGGACTTTTCACGTTGCTTGAGCAGGAGTTAGTTACGGCCACCGGCAAAAAGAGACTTGCTCAACTTGAGTCATACCGCGGAAGCGTGCTTTGTCCGGATTGCAACGGTTCACGATTGCGACCGGAGGCCAACAGCGTTCGGCTCGATGGATTGAATATCGACGAAATTACCAAAATGGCAGTTGGTGATGCGCACGAGTTTTTCGATCGCTTGGAATTCAGTGACGAAGACCGCCCAATTTCAGATCCCATAATTAGTGAGATCATTCAGCGTCTTACATTTTTGAAGAAAGTTGGCGTATCCTATTTGGCATTAAACCGTCCAGCGGACACGCTTAGTGGTGGTGAGCTGCAACGCGTTCGGCTTGCCAGCAGTATAGGCAGTGCCTTAGTCGGTGTGTGTTATATCCTGGATGAACCATCAATTGGCTTGCACCAACGTGATAACAACAGACTGATTGACTCATTGAGAGATTTGCAGCGGATAGGAAACACCGTGATTGTCGTAGAACACGACGACGCGATGATGCGCGAAGCAGATTGGGTGATTGATATGGGCCCGGGAGCCGGGCAACACGGTGGATCCATTGTTGTGGAAGGTCCTCCAGATGATGTCATCGCATGTAACGATTCATTAACCGGATTGTACTTATCCGGTTCACTCCAGATAGAAGTTCCAGCCGACCGTCGTCCGCCAGATAGCAGCAAATCACTTGTGATTGATGGTGTGGAAACGAACAACCTGCAGCAGGTCGTGGCTGAATTCCCGCTGGGTACGCTGATCTGTGTCACTGGTGTCAGCGGGTCTGGAAAGAGCTCTCTTGTAAACGAGACGCTGGCACCTGCCCTTCTCCGGTATCTTGGATTGAAGACTCCAAAGCCCGGGCCACACAACTCGCTAACAGGTACAGAGCTGGTTGATAAGGTTGTCATGATTGATCAGTCACCTATCGGTCGGACACCGCGCAGTAATGCTGCGACGTACACTGGCGTATTGGATGAAATTAGAAAGGTGTTCGCCAATACCCGAGATGCCAAACAGCGTGGCTTTAAGGCCAATCGTTTTAGCTTCAATGTAAAGGCCGGACGATGTGCCGAGTGCGAGGGCCAGGGTGTACAAAAAGTAGAAATGAATTTCCTGCCGGATTTGTACGTGATATGTAGCCAGTGTCATGGTGCGCGATACAATCGTCAGACATTACAGGTGCGATATCGCGGCAAGTCGATAGCAGATGTTCTTGATATGTCTGTTGATCAGGGAGTGGAGTTTTTCGAGAACTTCAGCGTGATTCAACGTACCTTGCAGAGCATGAAGGATGTTGGGCTTGGTTATCTGAGGCTCGGCCAGTCGTCGACGACGTTATCAGGTGGTGAAGCGCAGCGAATCAAGCTCGCAAGTCAGCTTTCTCGAGTGGACACGGGCCAGACTGTATACATACTCGATGAGCCAACAACTGGCTTGCATTTTGACGACATTCGAAAGCTACTTCTCGTTCTCGGTAAGCTGGTGGATCGCGGAAACACGGTCATTGTCATCGAGCACAATCTGGATGTTGTAAAAGTGGCAGATTGGATCATTGATCTTGGTCCCGAGGGTGGAGAAGGTGGCGGTCACGTGGTGGCAACTGGTACGCCGGAGGAGATTGCCAGTAACGCGGATAGCATCACCGGCCGTTTTCTACGTGAGCTACTTTAGGCTGCAAGTCCAGCCCGCAAGCCTAAGCAGCAATCATTTTTCCTAACTGGTAACCCAGTATTGCCGCACCGATGCCAATCACCATATTTACGGCAATGTTCATGCCAGCCAGCAACGGCTTTGAGTTCAGCATTAACTGTGTAGATTCCCACCCAAATGTGGAGAACGTCGTTAACGAACCGAGCAGTCCGGTGATAACAAACAGCTGAGCAGTGCTAGGTAGTTTTGTGATCCCATATCCGCCGAGTATTCCGAGTACAAGGCAGCCAATGACATTGACGAGTAGTGTGCCGTATGGGAAGGACTCCCCAAGGAGGTTTCTTGAAATTCCGCTAACTCCGTACCTCAGAACAGCTCCGACTGCACCACCGGCGGCCACTATGAGGATTGAGCTAAGCATTCGTGGTTGTGTATCTGCATCGATCATGGCGTTGCCTGTTGATGGAATTCAGATGTTCGCATAGGCTGAACTGTTGGACTTTTAAGATTATCAGGGATAGTACAACTACAAAACGGATTGGTTAAGGCTGGATTGCTGCTGAATCGCGATAAATGCCGTTTTTTAAGGTCCAAACAGGCGATATGTAGGAAATAATAGAGAGACGTTTCGAATTTGGCTCGTTAGAAAACGAATTTGCCAATGACGTTAGTAACAGAGTAATTTGATTAGGTGAGCATCGCAGATGGCGACTACCGATTCAGCAACAACGAATCAGATGATCAGTGGCGCAGACATACTTGTTCAGGCACTGGTTCGTAACGGCATAGAGACAATATTTGCGTATCCAGGTGGTGCGAGCATGCCATTGCATCAGGCACTGTTGCGCAACAAAGAAGATTTGCGGACGATTCTCCCACGCCACGAGCAAGGTGGTGGATTTGCTGCTCAAGGGTATGCTCGCAGTACAGGTGGTGTCGGCGTATGCATGGCAACAAGTGGCCCCGGTGCGACGAATCTGGTTACTGCGATCGCAGACGCGAAACTCGACAGCATTCCACTGATTGCCATTTCCGGACAGGTAGGCACACCGGTCATCGGTACGGACGCATTTCAAGAGACACCGATCGTTGAAGTATGTCGCGGAATTACGAAGCACCACTATTTGCTTACAGATGTAAATGATATTGCTCGTGTAGTCAAAGAGGCTATCCACATTGCAACTACCGGTCGCCCCGGTCCTGTGCTTATCGATGTGCCAAAAGACGTACAACTGGATTCTTGTGTTCCAGATTGGGATGCTGAGTTTTCATTGCCGGGCTACCGAGCCGGCGTGGCCACTGAACCGGCGGACGAACAAATTAATCAGGTCGCTGCGGCAATTAAACATGCAAAACGGCCAGTGATTTATGCCGGTGGTGGAATCATCGCTGCTGAAGCGAGCGAGCAACTTCGGGAATTGGTTCATAAGACTGGTATTCCGATCACCATGACATTGATGGGACTCGGCTCTTTTCCAAATGCTGAACAGCTGTCGATGGATATGCTTGGCATGCATGGTGCCGTTTATGCAAATCACGCCGTGAGAGATTGCGACCTGCTGATTGCATTAGGTGTACGGTTTGATGACCGCGTAACAGGGAAAGTCTCGGCATTTGCTAAAGATGCAAAGATTGTTCATATCGACATTGATCCATCTGAACTCAACAAGAACAAGCCGGCACACATACCAATCGTTAGCGACTTGAAGCTGGCACTTAACAAACTCCTACCGCTTGTTGAATACAAGGATGACATTGATGGCTGGCGAGAACAGTGCCAGCAGGATAAAGCAGCCAATCCATATAAATACGATGAGGGATTCGACGGAATTCTCCAGCAACACGCTATACGAGAATTATCGAATCTTACACAAGAGATGGAGACGTTCATCACGGTGGGTGTCGGCCAACATCAAATGTGGTCTGCGCAGTTTTACCAATTTACTAGGCCGCGATCATGGCACTCAAGCTCTGGTTTAGGAACGATGGGATTTGGTCTGCCAGCCGCAATGGGTGTTCAGGCAGCTCATCCAAATGCACTGGTCGTCGATATTGACGGCGATGGCAGTTTTCAAATGAATATCCAGGAACTTGCGGCATGTTACTGTGAGAAGTTGCCGGTGAAAGTTCTGCTACTGAATAATCAACATCTTGGGATGGTGGTTCAGTGGGAAGATCGATTCATGCATGGAAATCGTGCTCACACATATCTTGGTCCAATTGATGATGCAGAAGCTGCTGGGAAAGGATCTGGTCCTTTCGCAGTTGAGCGATATCCCGATTTCGTACAGATCGCCAAGGGTTATGGCTGTGGAGCTGCATCTGTCAGTAAGAAAGCCGATCTGGTTGATGCATTGAGAGAGATGATTAGCTACGACGGGCCATTTGTTCTTGATGTCGAAGTGCCTTATCAAGAGCACGTATTACCGATGATTCCATCGGGTGCCACTGTTGACGACATGATCACTGAATAGGTGATAGGGCTTTGCTATGCAACCAAACCATGAAACCACGGGGTTGGCACAGCACTGGCAGATTCTGATCGGCATGTTGGCAGGTGCGATTATTGGAATCCTGCTGAATTCAACTCAAGGGCGTAGCGAAGTACAACTTGAGCAAGATACTCTTCCGCCCGGTTTGACATCGCTTGCTATCGTAGATTCCCCGGACCGAGTTGAAATCCGATACGAGACGACGGATGGTGATCAACACGAGTTAATTGTGGATGGCCGACAAGGTGCCGATGCGGATGTTCCGACCGTCGACAAACTTAAATCCAGTCACCCCGATGTCTACCGCTGGTTTGCAGACCATGGTCGCAGTACCTCGCGAATCGTCGGCGATAGTGCAAGGAAGTTTGGCGGGCTGTTTCTGAGAATGCTACAGATGGTTGCGATACCGCTGGTGGTTTCATCATTGATAAGCGGAGTCATGGGCTTGGGCGATGCTTCTCAGCTAGGCAAGATGTTTGGCAAGACCATGACTTACTATCTCTGCACGAGTTTCCTTGCAATTGTCACCGGACTGGTTGTTGTAAATGTAATTCAACCGGGAGTTGGACAGGAAATGGTGTTTGCCGGTGGGGAGAAAGTTGTGGGGACTACTTCGCTGAGCGAGACTCTTTTCGCACAGCTCGAATCCTTGATACCCAAGAATCCATTTCATGCATTAGCAAATGGCGATTTTTTGTCGATCATTAGTTTCAGCATCATGTTTGCGATTTGTGCTTTGATCGTAGGAGGGAAAACGGCATCCTTCATTAAGGATTTCTTTGAGAGCTGTTTTGAAGTGATGATGCAATTGACTCTCTTTATCATCATGCTTGCACCATACGGCGTATTTCTCTTGATGTTGTATGTAACGTCCACACACGGTGCCAGCGTATTTTCATCGCTTGCCTGGTACATGTGTGCAGTGTTGACTGCCTTGGGCATCCATGCATGTATTACGTTACCGCTGATACTGAGGTACTTTGCCAAACGCAGTCCATGGGAATATGCTCGGAGCATGAGCCCTGCATTGTTGACAGCATTTAGCACCGCATCGAGTAACGGAACACTACCGTTGACCATGGCGTGTGTTGAAAAACGTGCTGGCATTGATAATAAGACGAGTTCGTTTGTATTACCGTTAGGTGCGACGATCAACATGGACGGTACTGCATTGTATGAAGCGGTTGCAGTGTTATTTATTGCCCAGCTTCATCATGGCGAGAGTTTGCCGCTGTCATATCAATTAATTGTTGCGCTAACAGCACTGCTTGTGAGCATTGGTGCAGCAGGAATCCCACATGCCGGCTTAGTGATGATGGTAATCATTCTTCAGGCGGTAAACCTGCCGATTGAAATGCAGGGGATCATTTTGGCGGTGGATCGTGTATTAGATATGTGTCGTACCAGCGTCAATGTCTGGAGTGATTCTTGTGGATGTGCTGTCGTAGGCAGAGAGACTTGATATCTCGTAAAATAGATGCATTGGTTTACATACTAGGTTTCCGTTCATGGGAAATAAAACAATGCACTGTCCGACGGGTCGCATAGGGCGACGTAGTTTCATTGGCCTTGGCATGGCCGCCGGCTTAGCACAATTTGATGCGTCGATGGCATCAGCGTTTGCGCGAGCTCAAGGTAAGGCCAAACAGGTTTTGGTGCTGTTTGAGCAGGGCGGCGTATCACATATTGATACATGGGATCCTAAGCCAGATGCGGTTGCAGAACATCGCAGTCCGTTTAAGACGATTCAAACGAATGTTCCCGGGATTAATGTCACAGAGCTTCTTACACACTCATCAAAACATCTGGATAAGCTGAGCTTAATACGTTGTATGACGCAGCCAACTCCAGGGATCGGTAACTCACATCCTGCAGGGTCTCAATACATTTACTCAGGTCATGCACCGGGTGGTCCGGTGGAGATGCCTGACTTAAGCAGTGTTGTGGCAATGCTTCTGGATTCCAATGCCAAGCACCTACCTTCAAACATCATGGTGCCGGGCACGAACGAGCAGGCGGGATCATCACGTATTGGGTTCCTACCGCCGGCATATCAGGTTTTCAAGACGTCCGGCAATCTAGCAGATCCTAACTGGACTGTGCCGAATCTTGGACTGCTGGGGATTGACCAAGGTCGCTTCAAGAATCGGGCAGATTTGTTGAGCAATCTGGATATTGGGATTGCGGGTCGTAGCAAGGCCAAAGATGCGGAGGCCATGAAGAGCCTGATGACTCAGGCAACGGATATGCTGACAAATCCCAAAACCCGTTTGGCATTTGACCTAACCGCAGAGCCTGAAGGATTACGAAACCGATACGGGTTAGGGCATCGCGGTCAGTGCTATCTCCTGGGGCGAAAGTTGATTGAATCCGGAGTACGTTTTGTGACTTGCGATGTCCGCGAACCTCATCAGTCGTTCGTCGATGGCGAGGCTAAAACCTATGATGGTGGCACGAATATGAATTGGGATCACCACGATGCAATCTATTCCGAGAGCCATACCAATATCAAAGGTGGTGGCCCCGGAGCAGGGCGTTATGGGATTCACACCTGGCCGATGATGGGTTCGCTTGATCAGGCATTTGCTACTTTGCTTGAAGATATGGATGAACGTGGGCTGCTGGACGAGACTCTAGTCTGCCTCGTCTCTGAGTTTGGTAGAACTCCAAAGATTAATAATCGTCAGGGTCGCGATCACTGGACGCACGCGTTTACCTTTATCTTTGCTGGTGCAGGAGTGCCGGGTGGTCAGGTTTTCGGCGCCACGGATCCGGATGGTGGATATATCACATCATCCAAGGCATACACGATTGAAGATTACGCTGCCACGGTTTATGAGAAACTTGGTCTGGATCGAGAGATTCCAATCTACACGCCGGATGACAGACCAATTTTTCTCAGTAAAGACGGAAGTCCAATTCCTGAGTTGTTCTAAAACGGTAGCCTGTTGAACTATTAGGGCTTACTAGACAAGAAATAGAAATGAATTACAAATACTCAATTCTGACATTTTTTGTGATCCTGTTGCTGGCGGCTGCTCCACCTGCAATGGCTGCAGATCTGGAAACACTTTCGATTTATCCGGACAAACTAAATCTCAACTCGAAACGAGCAAAGGCGCAGCTCATTGTTCTCGGTGAATACTCCGATGGCGTCGTCCGCGATCTTACACGCGAAGTGAAGTACTTTGCTGGCGGCGGATTCAGCGGCGGTGCTTTTGAGATATTCGGCCTGACCACTGAGGGTCTTGTAACTGCTTCTGCAGACGGTAAAGGTGTGCTAACAGCCAAGATGGGTGATCATCAAGCGACGATCAATGTAACGGTAAGTGGTACCAGAAACCCGGACCCCGTCCGATTTCGTTCTGAAGCATTGGCCGTAATCACGAAACAGGGATGCAATGCAGGCAGTTGCCATGGTTCACCAGAAGGCAAAGGTGGATTCTCTTTGTCGTTGTTTGCTTTTGATCCAGTTCTGGACAAGAAATCTCTCGTTCGCAGTGGCCTTAATCGCAGGACAAATGTGTTCGAACCGGAACAGAGTCTGATTCTAAAAAAGCCAATGCTACGTGTACCTCATGTTGGCGGCAAGAAGTTGCGAAAAACAGATGTGGCGTATACGATTCTCCGCGATTGGATTCACGAAGGATGTAACGACGATCCCGTAACGGAACCAATTTGCGTGAATATCGAAGTCTTTCCTGGAGAGAATCGAATACTCTTTGCACCGTTTCACGAGCAACAGCTGAGTGTCAGAGCACATTTTGACGATGGATCGATCCGGGATGTAACGGACATTGCAACGTACACGATTTCACATTCGGACGTTATTGGTGTAACCGCAGACGGGCTAGTTCAAGGGAAAACGCGTGGTCAGTCTGCCGTGACCGTGAGATACATGGAACATCTGCAAAGCGTGCACTTTACGATTTGCGAAGATGTAGAGGGGTTCAAATGGCCGGAGGTTGAGGAGAACAGTTTTGTTGACTCTTTGGTAAATAAGCGTCTGCAATTACTGCAATACGCTCCGTCTGCGACTTGCTCAGATGAGGTGTTTATTCGCCGCCTCTACCTAGATCTCACCGGGTTATTACCTTCGATAAATGTAACGCGAAAATTCCTACAGGATAAATCGGAAACCAAACGTTCAGATCTAATCAATAAGTTGCTGGAATCGCGGGCCTTTGCTCATTTCCAATCGCTTCGCATCGCAGATCTGATGCGGGTGAATCCCAAAGTGCTAACAGATGGTCGGGCAGAGTTGTTCTCAGAGTGGCTAACCAATGCTGTTTTTGCAAATATGCCATTTGATGAGTTAGCGGAGAAGGTGTTGACCGCTAGAGGTGATTCACGTTTTGTACCGGAAGCAAATTACATCGCAGCCATCAACGATCCAAAAGACCTAACTGAATCAACAGCTCAGGTTTTCATGGGGTCAAGAATTCAGTGTGCCAAGTGCCATAATCATCCGTTTGAAAACTGGACGCAAAACGACTACTACAGTATCGGTAGTGTCTTCGTTGGTATAAATCATGTGGGACCTTCGATTGGCATATCAAGCTCCGGAGGAATGTCCAACCCAACAACGGGGAAGGCGATGGCACCCTGGGGTATGGAGGACGATCGAGTTGAATTGTTTAAATCCGGGCAGGAGATCGACCCACGGGAAGATTTTTCAAACTGGTTAACGTCTGATACCAACCCATTCTTTGCAAGAGTGGAAGTTAACCGGATCTGGGCCCATTTACTTGGACGTGGCATTGTTGAACCAATTGATGATTTTCGAAGCTCTAATCCTGCATCGAATGTCGACCTGCTGGAAGCTCTTGCACAGGATTTCATTAAATCCGGTTATGACCGAAAGCATATGTACCGGTTGATCTGTAATAGCCAGACATATCAACGCACGACAGTAACCACAGAGTTTAATGAAACAGATGACTCACTGTTTTCACATGCGACGGCACGGTTACTCACGGCAGAACAATTGCAAGATGCCATCGGATATACGACCGGGGTGCTGCAGCCCATTGAGCAAATTGATCAGGTGATAGCCTCAACGCGTGATGAACTTCAACTGGTGCAAAAGGAGTTAGACAGCGCGTTTAATGAATGGCAGCAGGAATATCGAAGACGGTTTGATGAAGCTGCCTTTGTTCACGGACGCTGGTGGTTGATTGGTCCATTTAAAGCAGGCAGCCATGAAGAAGCGCAAATGAAGGAGCTCATTGATGAATCGGAGCCGGTTGATTTAACTCAAGAAATTGAGGGAAAGAAATGGTTGTTACAAACAGACTGGGAGAACAACCGAACAAATACATTTACTGATAAAAACATTGGCGCAGCATATTCATATCACGAAGTGATGGTGAATCGGCCCTGCAAGATTCGGATTACTTGTACGGCGGACGACGGGCTAAGGATCATTCATAACGGGAAAAGAATCTATGACAAAAATCAGATTATTGATGTGATCGAAGAGCGAATCGTGGAGTTCTCGATGGGAGTAGGGACTAATCGCTTTCTGATTAAGCCAATAAATAAAGGTGGTGCCTTTCATTTCACAGTCAATTTCACATACTTGGAAGACAATGAAGGCGATGCAAATCTCGTTTCAGATATTCCAGATTACCACGCTCATTTAATTCGGTTAGGCGACAAACGCACCAATTCTGAAACGAACATACTAAGAGAGTATTACTACACCCGAGACGGTCGCATTCCGGTTCTCAGAAACAGGATTCGACAGGGTGGACGCAACGATTATTCGACACAACGCCCATACCCACAACGCAGCGACTTTCTAAAGGCGTTTGGTCAACCGGAGCGTATGTCAGCATGTGTTTGTGAGCGTACAGATGAGCCAACCTTGGAACAGGCACTGCAGTTACTCAACGGTCGGCATGTTCATGATCAGGTAAATGCCAGTGCAGAAAAGCATCGCGAGTTAACGGATATCGAACTGACCGAGCATTTGTATTTGGCAGCACTTTCCAGATACCCAACTAAGCATGAACAGACGATTGTGGCTGAGTTTATCACGAAGCATGAAAATCGGGATGATGCAATTCGCGATTTGATTTGGGCGTTAGTCAATACTGCGGAATTTATGTTTCAGCATTAACCGGTCGGGTAGGTTTTAATGACGAATCGAATAATTTACATATCGACGTTGGTCGTCGGCTCCTTGTCGATGCTGACCACAGTTGCTCATGCACAGCAGGTTAGTTTCATGAAAGACGTGGCGCCTGTTCTACTGCGACGCTGTGCAGGTTGCCACGGTGATAAGAAGGCAGAAGGAGGATACCGGCTGCATACATATGATTATTTGTTGACACCCGGTGATAGCGGCGAACGACCAGTGGTATCCAGCCAACCTAAAGAGTCGTTGTTGCTGCATCGCATTCTTGAGAAGGATGACTCAATTCGTATGCCGCAGAAAGATGACTCCCTATCTGTCGCCGAGGTCTCTCTCATTAAGACGTGGATATCGGAGGGTGCGGTATTTGATGGCATTGAATCAGGAAAACGACTTGTTACACAGTTGCCCCCCAGAGAACATCCGGCAAGTCCGGAGAGTTATCGAGTGCCAGTACCTGCACAAACCATCGTTTGTCATCCTGAAAAGAATCAGGTAGCCATAAGTGGATACCATGAGATTTTGATTTGGGATCTTGATGAGATGAAGCTCATTAAACGTCTGCAGAATCTTCCCCAAAGAATTCAGGCTGTCATTTGGACGGAAACAGCTGAGCAACTTTTCGTTGCTGGTGGCACGCCTGGTGAATACGGTGAATTATCCTTGGTTGATGTGGATTCTGGAGAACGCACCAAGGTCTTCGGGACATTTGATGATATCGTGTTGTGTTGCGCGGTGAACTCAGACGGTAATCGAGTTGCAGTGGGGACGGCTGCTAAGGAAACTCGTATGTACGACGTGAAGACATCCGAGTTGCTATGGCAGACTCGATCACATTCGAATTGGGTTACTGGGGTGGCATTTAGTCATGACGATAGATTTGTAGTCACTACGAGCCGAGATCAAACAGCCAAAGTACATTTAGCCCATGACGGGACTTTGTTCACCATTTACAACGGCCATCGTTTGCAACTCGGTGGCCAGTCGGGGCGATTTACTATTAACGACATCAGATCCGATGCAAATACCAGGCTTTTGTACTCAGCAGGTGAAGGTAGTTCGATACGCGTATGGGATCCAGTCAAAGCCAAGGATGAAAATGGTACCGCCGCCGATATGGAGGGCCGATTCTTTAAGATGGGTCATACCCGGTTTATCGCACATAACCTAGATGATCAGGTTTTGATATTGAAGATTCATGGTGACAAGCTAGCGGTGGCCGGAGCAAACGGTCGAATCAACATTTTCAGAATTTCAGATGGCCAGGAGATTGCATCGTTTGATGGACACGGGGATTGGGTATTTAGCCTAGATTTTTCGGCAGACGGATCAAGAATCATCAGTGGCGATTTCAGTGGAGAGATTCGTGTTTGGGATATCAAGGCGCAGCAAGTGCTTAAAACCCTTCAGGCAAGGCCGAATCAATAGGTCATCATCTATGGTATCTGCCCACTGACCTTGGGCAGTTTTAAAGCGTATACTTAACGGTTTAGACGCTTGCACGGTGCCTTACGTATTAGGCGTATAAGTGCAATGGGGATAAGGAGATCACGGAAAGCCCAACGACACCGTGATCCACAGGCAGTTCCTTCTTTGTTCCCAACCAATCCCCAGTTGATCCTTTGAAAGGGAATTACGATGAAATCCGTATTTATGAGCTTGGCATTGATTTCGATGCTGTCGACTCAGGCACTGGCGCAAGATGATGCCAAAAGCGAAGACAAGAAGCCCGACGAGACTGAGTCCATCAAGACAGATGCGAGCTATGTAATCGGGAGAAATATCGGTGAGTCCATCGTTGGACAGAATCTCGATGTGGATGTTGATATTCTCGTTTCAGCACTCAAGGAAGCACTTGCCGGTAAAGAGAGTAGATTGTCGGAAGATGAAATGATCGCTGTTATGCAGAAGCTGCAGCAGCAAATGGCCGCCAAAGCAGCAGAAGAAGCAAAAGCTGCCGCTGCTGCTAACTTGAAAAAAGGGGAGGCTTTTCTCCTGGCAAACGGCAAAAAAGAAGGCGTTATGACGACCAAAAGTGGTCTACAATATCGCGTCGTCAAAAAAGGTGATGGTGCATCGCCACTTGCATCAGACGAAGTCACGGTGCATTACGAAGGCCGTTTGATTAACAACAAGGTATTTGATAGCTCAATTAAACGAGGTCAACCGGCTACCTTCCCAGTGAACGGAGTTATCAAGGGTTGGACGGAAGCACTTCAGCTGATGAAGGAAGGTGCTGAATACGAGCTATACATTCCAGCAGAATTAGCATACGGAACACGTGGTGCCGGCCAGGATATCGGTCCAAATGAAGTGCTCATCTTTAAGGTCTCCCTTATCAAGGTGAAAAAGGCTGGCGAATAAGCTCTAGTTTGTTTGTAAAGAGGAATCGAAGTAATGAAGTTGGTTAAAATGTTTGCCGCGATCGCGGCCACATTATTGGTATCCAGTACGACCGTGTTGGCCGAAGCGCCAAAAGTTGAAATCGTTCAGGCGTTTCCGGAACTGCGAATCGCCCGTCCGATTGTTGTGACGCACGCAAATGATGGATCAAATCGGTTGTTTGTGGCATCGCAGATTGGAAAAATCTACTGCTTTGAAAACAAGGCCGATGTTACCGAGCCAAATCTGTATCTGGATATCGAAGAAAGCGTTCGTTACATCGATAAAGAAAACGAAGAAGGATTGCTTGGGTTTGCCATCCATCCGAATTACAAGAAAAACGGTCAGTTTTTCCTGTTTTACACCACAACAGATGAGCCTCATGTAAGCGTTATTTCTCGCTTTAATGTAAGCAGCACAGATCCCAGCAAAGCTGATCCCGATTCTGAAGTTGAGCTGATGCGGATTCCACAACCGTTTTGGAATCACAACGGCGGAACGCTTGCATTTGGTCACGACGGCTATCTATACATTGCACTTGGTGATGGCGGTAAGGCGAACGATCCATTCAAGAATGGTCAGAATCTGGCTACTCTCAACGGTTCGGTTCTTCGTATTGACGTAGATAAGAAGTCAAAAGATCATAATTATGCCATTCCCGCTGACAATCCTTTCGTTGGGCTTAAGGAAGCGCGGCCGGAAATCTACGCCTATGGATTTCGGAATGTATGGCGACTCTCATTTGACCGGGAAACTGGTGCACTTTATGCCGCTGATGTTGGTCAGAATATCTGGGAAGAAATCAACATCGTAGTAAAGGGTGGTAACTATGGTTGGAATCTTCGCGAAGCTAAGCACAAGTTTGGTGACAACGGATCAGAAGCGAGCGACAAGCTTATCGACCCAATATTCGAGTATCATCACGATGTTGGAAAATCGATTACCGGTGGGCATGTTTATAGAGGCTCAGCTGTTCCATCACTAAAGGGTATGTACATGTATGCTGACTACGTCAGTGGCAAGGTATGGGCACTTGAGCACACGCCGAGCGGTAAGATTCTTGGCAATCATGAAATCAAGAGTATGAATCTACCAATCATTACTTTTGGTGAAGATGAACAGGGCGAAGTCTATCTGACAACTCAGCTTGGTGGTGGAATTATCTACAAGTTTGCTACTGCAAAGTGATCTAGAG
>CEQQ01023284.1_pt1 | contig 16942 bp, 12 predicted proteins | sample 531041 | NCBI WGS metagenome assembly CEQQ01 (sample SAMEA2621222, study PRJEB7988) | marine metagenome | biome: marine biome (ENVO:00000447); feature: deep chlorophyll maximum layer (ENVO:xxxxxxxx); material: "saline water (ENVO:00002010), including plankton (ENVO:xxxxxxxx)" | depth 150 m | reverse complement strand
AGGGAGATTATCAGAGCAACCACTATTCTTTTGGCAAACTCTAACGGTTAGGTAAGGTTTAATTGTCCCATTAGTGGTTAAACAGGAATTCACGTGAGTTAAGCAATGCCCAGAACACGTCTTCCAGTGCTTGTTTCTTGTCTTCTTGCTCTGCAACGATTGCCAACAGATTGGTCATTTCCTTCTCAGTTGGCTTACGGGTAAAGCAACGAATATACATTTCTTCGATGATTTGCTCGTGCGGCACTTGCTCTTCAATGCGACGACCGATCAGATTGCCAGCAGCGATTTTAGAGTTCACCGTGTCGCCGTTCAGCATATGCAGTGCTTGAGACAGGTTTGGTTCCATCTTTACTTCACATGAGCAAACAGTCTCACGTTTTGCACGACCGAAGGTGGTAAGGAAGTATGTGCTCGTGTTTCCATCTGCAATTTGTACGGCATTTGCACCGATTGGCAGACCACGGAATTTATTCTCGGTGTCGGTAACGCCACTAATTGCATCGAGCATCACTTCCGCCCGCATACGCCGAAGTGTTGAATGCGAGAAGTTTCGCACGTCCGATTCATTGGTTTCATTGGTTTGTGTGCTGTACTGGTAAGCACGTGAAACACAGATGTCACGAACAAGCTTTTTAAAGTCGTAGTTGTAACCAGTAAATTTCGAAGCGAGTGCGTCGAGCAGTTCCGGGTTTACTGGTGGGTTACTTATACGTACATCATCAACTTCATCAATAATGCCACGACCAAAGAAGTGAGCCCAAACGATATTTGCCAGGTTCCTGGCAAAGAATGGGTTTTCAGCAGAAGCGAGCCAATTGGCCATCACAACGCGGCGATCCTTACCGGCTACGTCTGGCACTTCGCCACCGAGGAATTTAGGTTGCATCACTCGATTACCAACAAGGTGGCGTACGTCACCACTTCCGCTGTTGAAAATGATCAATTCACGCGGGTCTTCACCACGTTTGCGACCGATTTGCGAGAAGAATGCAGCAAAGCTGTAGTAATCATCCATCGTCCATCGGTCAAATGGGTGATTGTGGCACTGTGCACATTGGATTCGCATACCCATGAACACTTGAGCAACATTTTCAGAGACTTTCAGCGTGTTTGTCTCGTTTTGATAGTAGTTTGTTGCTGCATTGGCGAATGTACCACCGCTGCTACCAAGCAATTCCTGCACCATTACGTTCATGGGCATGTTGTTAGCAACACGTTCCTGTAGCCAGTTGTAGTAGAGCAGCATGGACTTATAGCTGATTTGATTTGTGGTACGAACGGTGAGCAATTCAGCCCATTTCATCACCCACATTTCAACGAACTCTTTACGGTTGAGTAGATCATCGATGAGGTTTTCACGTTTCTTTGGATCTTCGCTTGAAACAAATGCATGATACTCGTCTACGGAAGGCAGGCGACCACAGATATCAAGCGTTGCACGTCGCAGGAATTCTTCGTCAGAACAAAGTTCGGAAGGTACGATACGCAGCTTCTGAAATTTTTGATGCATTAGCGTATCGACATAGTTATTCTCCGGCATGTTTTCCGGCCAGGCGAATTGCAAATCCTTTGGAAGGATAATGAAGTGAACACCAACGGTATGGGTATCAAATCGAGCCATAATAAAGGCTTCACCGCGATTTTGAGCTGTAACTGTTCCGTCCTGCTCAATCGTTGCCGAGTTGTCATTGTTAGAGCTGAAGTAAGCTAGATGAGTGACATCACGATCGGTTCCGTCTGAGTAATATGCTCTAACGGTTACACGTTGTTGGGCGCCCTGCCCATTCATGACAGCACCCTTCGGGTAGACGTCAACACGGTCTACAGTCGGGATTTCACCAGCATCATTATTTGCACCTTCTTCGAGCCAGCGATTGACCGTCGAGTAGAGTTGGTCGCCAGATTCAAATCGTGAACCACCGGTGTGAGGTACTTCACCAGCTCCCTTTTCCAGCAGCAGACTACTGGTTGTAAAGGCGAGGTTAATACGACGACCGCTGATCTCTCGCGTAACGCGGTAGTGATCACCATTAGGATCGAAACCAAACAACGACAAACGAAATCCGTCTTTACCCCGTGCAGCACCGTGGCAACTACCTGTATTACAGTTAGCTTTCATGAAGATCGGCATGATATCGTTCTTGAAGCTAAGAGCGGGATTAGCTGTTGAGTCTTTTACGACCGTCGGAAGAACAATTTGCTTTCCGCCAAAAGCTACTGTTACCTGTGTTTCACCGTCAGCTTTCGGGAACACTTCGGAACCACTCAGCGTGACGACATTTGCATCACCAACGGTTATGGTTGCCTGTTCGGTAACATCTTCGGTCAGGCCGTTTGCGAAACGCGCTTGCACAAGAATCCTTTGGTTATCCCGAGCATTACTCAAGTTGATGTTCTCAGGATAGACGTTGATTTCACTCAATTCATTTTGAGCGTTGACGCTTCCGGTAAGGAGCATCATGGCAATCAGTGAAAGTGAAAATGTGGTGAAACGTTTAAGTGACATTCTGTTGTCCTTGTCGACTTCGACTATGTGCGACCGGTATGGCCTTCAAAAGTGATTTGTATAATCCAATCCCTGGTTTGGTTACTCTTCTTCCGAACCAGCAGTTTGTTGAGCACGTTCCTTAGCTGCCAGACGAAGTTTTTCCAAACGTGTCAGAGGCTTCGCCATTGGCTTTGGAGCTGGTTTAGGTGCTTCAGCAGTGGCCATTGGCATTGGCTTAGGCATTGGTTTCGCATTTGGCGGAGGTGGCAATGGCTTATCAACTTGAAGCTGTGTACCACCACTACGTGCGATGACAGGTTCTGCATTTTGTGTAATGTGCACTTTGCAGAATACGTTGTGCTTTCCGGCAGGAGTGTCTGCTGCTGTTGTGATATTAAAAATCAGCTGTTCTGTTTCTTTTGTGAAGTCGAGAACTTGTGTAGCAGCCTTTGCTGGCAGACCTACCAGTTCAAGCTTGGCAGTGCCTTCAAACTCTGTGACGTGAGTCAGGTTCACAACAAGTTGTGTTTCCTGACCTTGTTCACAAGACGCCCTCTCCATTGCCACATTCACGATTGGTGCCGTGACATTGAGCTTGGCTAGTTGTGATGACACCCATGCTGCTCCATTTACATCGGAGGAACCAAGGGCGTAGATAGGCCACTCTCGGACCTGAGCGTTGCCAGCTGCATTTAGCGGATACAACACTTCGTTCTGACCTTCAGGAATATTAACGCTACTGGTTGTACCAATCCCGGGTGGTCGGAATGGGAATTGAACGTTAATAGCCTTGGTGAATCCTTCTTTTCGGTGAGCGACAATTTTCAATTGCATTTCGCCGTTTTGAACGATGGGTACGTTTGGCTGTACGATTTCGAGCTGGAAGGGTAATTCATCTACAACCGCAACAGCGAGTTGACCAACGTCTTTCCAGACATAGAGTGACTGGCCCGGGGCACCGATAATGAGATCAGCACGATTGCGGAATCCACCAGCGATACCTGTGTTGGCATCAACATGCTTAGCCTGGAAGTCGACGAGTTTACCGGCGAGTGGTGCGTCGGCAGTTGCTTCAAAAACAATCGGAGCAACACTCATGTTGGATGGCATATTTTCAGTGACCATCGAAATACCTTCAGGCAAGTTATTGCCTTCAAAAGTAAGATCGCCGCCGAAGTTGCTGCGACTTGCCGACATCAATGTAGCAAAGCGGTTTCCACGGGCAACATAGATTTGTTGACGGTACTGCGAGTATCGTGCAACACGTGGGATACCGAGAGTCAGTACTGGTTTCACAGCACGAAATTCGACACGGTAAACGAAGTCTACTCCACCGCGACCGAGGTGATCGGTAATTCGCAATACGTATTCACCGTCATCCGGGAACGTGTATCGGAAGTAGCTATCAGGACCGCGTGAGTCATCGTTACCGGCAAGGCTTTGACCGTTTGCACGGTAGAGGTTCATGACCGGATCAAGTGGCGATCGCACACGACGTGCGTAACACTCGATATCAAAAACCTGCCCCTTTGTCGCTGTGAATTTAAAGCAGTCGACATCATTTGCTTCCTGGATGATTCCATTGAATGCATTTGGCAGTGCAGCAGGTGATCCCTGTGCGACTTCGTTGTTGGGCTCCACTTCCAGCGAGTTACCGTTTTCGGAGATCATGAACGTATTTGGTGAAGGAGAAACTCCACCTTCGTCGGATATCTCCAGTCCGTATTCTGTTAGCACTTCACTTGGAACGGTTATGTCACGAACCAATTCGCCTGATGTGTCACCAAGAAATTTGACTTGCATTGCTTCGCCAACTTTACCACCTGCTGGATAAACACCAGTTGGTCGTGGGAATGTACCTACGTGAAGTCGATAACGACAGTTCCCGTTTCCACCATAAGAACTTTCACGAACCATGATGTAGTACTTGCCATCTTCCGGTGCGACAGCTGACGCAACAGCATCCTGGCGTACCAGCGGTGTGTCATCATCGGCGGAGAGCTCAAAACGCTTTGAGTTTAGTACGGCGATGTATGGATCGAATTGCGTTGTCCCCAGTCGCATTCCTTCGACTTCAGCTGAGATTCGTTGACCAGCTTTGGCTTCAACGACGTAGTAATCAACATCTTCATTTGTCACGACACCTTGAACGGTGACGTTCATCGCAATTGCTTGTGGTTCATCAAAAGAGCTGTTTGGTTCAACTTCATCCACATTTGCGTATGGGCTTACAAAAAACGTCTTGTATTCACTGATTCCACTACGCGTGCGAACTTGTGCTACATGTTCACCCAGTCGAGCATTCTCAGTAACCTTGACCTTCACCTTGACCTGACTTGCCGTCGCTTCAAGGCTTAGCACTTCAAACCCTGGCGAGTAGAAGAAAATCTCTTCGGCATCATCCAGACGACCGCCGTTAAATGTTACTTCGGTTTCTACTCCACGCTGAATTCCGCGAGGAAGGATAATGCCCAGTGATGGTGAAGCACCAAAAAGGGGCGCTGAAATCAGAGTGACAAGCATGCATGAAACGATTTGTTGCCATGCTGCACGGGTGCGGCGAAGGGATGTCATGGTTTTCTCCTGGGGGGAGGTTTGACAGGTGCGGTGCAGTCCTAATTCGTTTCGACTGCACCTTTGTGTATTAATAGCGGGTCCCATCGGCAAAGCGATGGGACCCGCTGATCATCAATCGGTTTTTACCGGGAATTAATCAGCATTCCCAGTTGGGTTGGATTGCTTCGCAGGTTATGCGAGCAATTCCTGGCGGACTTTACCACCGTCTACGATTTCGATTGGTCGATCACCAGGAGCCATCAGCTCTTTATCAGCGGTGATACCCAATCGGTTGTAGATTGTGGTTGCCCAGTCTTCGACATTCAGAGCGTCTTCTTCAGGTTCACTGGCAGTCGCATTTGACTTACCGTAAACGATGCCGCCCTTAATACCGCCACCAGCGAGTACTACGCTGAAGACTTTTGGCCAGTGGTCACGGCCGGCACTGCCGTTGATCTTCGGTGTACGACCGAATTCAGAAGCGATGCAAACCATGGTGGAATCGAGCAGTCCTCGCTCGTCCAGATCTCGAATCAGAGTTGCGAAACCTTGATCCAGCGCTGGAACCTGACCGCGAATGGCGCCAGCAATGTTGCTGTGCATATCCCATCCACCGTAGGTGAGTGTTACAAAACGAACGCCTGCTTCAACCAGACGACGTGCAAGCAACATTCGGGAACCTGCAGTGTTTCGACCGTATCGATCGCGAGTCGCAGCATCTTCCTTGTTCAGGTCGAATGCTTCGCGTGCCTTCTGAGAGCTAATCAGGTTGTAAGCTCTTGTATAGAAGGTATCGACTGCGTCGAGCGAGTCAGCTTTTTCTTTACCTGCAAAGTGATCGTTGACAGCGTCAAGAACACGACGACGTGTGCCGAAACGGTTATCATCAACGCCACCTGGCAGGGCAAGGTCACGTACGTTGAAATTGCCACTTGCCGGATCTGAACCGAGGCTGAATCCTGCGTAGGATGAGCTCAGGTAACCAGTACCAGCAAATACGTTTGGCTGATTTGGAATGCAAACGTATGGAGGCAGGTTTTCACGTGGGCCGAATTCGTGCGATACCACGCTACCCATACTTGGGTACTGCAGTGCCGGACTTGGTCGGTAACCGGTGAACATGTTGTGCGTTCCACGTTCGTGAGCAGCTTCGCCGTGAGTCATACTACGGCAGATAGCGATTTTGTCAGCAACCTGTGCGGTTTGCTTTAGTTGCTCACTTAGGCGAGTGCCAGCAACATTTGTTTCGATATTGGCAAGTGGTCCGCGATATTCGATCGGAGCATAGGGTTTTGGATCCCATGTTTCCTGATGAGCGGCTCCACCGGGGAGATATATAAAGATCACTGACTTTGCAGGACCTTCTTTGCTTTCATAGAACTTCTGTTCGCCACGAGCTTCTTTCATACGAAAGTAATCTGACAGGCCAATTCCCAGGCCGCCAAGAAAACCAACTTGCATGAAGCTACGTCGTCCAACAGGGCTACCTTTGCACTTCATTGTTAACGTCTTTCTTCAAAAACCAATTGATGATCGCCTGCGCAATGCAGACTGATTGATGATTCAAATATCTTGCTCATCCGATGAGCTGAACCGTGATGTTGTCACAGCCTGAAACATGCAGTTCCGTTTTGTGACCGTTGTCTAGGTTGGGTCTATTCGGTGGGCAATGTACGCAGTTACCGCTTTACGCGATCCCATGTACATGCCTTTAAAATAAACCTGCAACGAACAAATTACAACTCTTTACCCACCGAAATAGGGGGATGTAATTTTGCTGTATTTTGTAGTGTTCACATACGAAATGCGAATACCTATATAAACTTCTGCTCACAGTTCGCTTCGAACATTGCAAAACGACTACATGGTGGATCATCACCGGTCTCGTTATTGCTGCTATCAAGTATGCCGTCTGTTTGGCATTTAGCAGTCAATAATGCTAATTAAGATCCGGCAATTACATGCCAACCCAATTCTTATGTCGGTGATTTAGCATTGGTAAATTCAGTAAGAAGTAACGATTATGCCGGATATATCAACTGAGACTGATGCATCATTGTCGGCTGCGATTTATGAAAAGGATGTGCATTCATGGCATCCTTTACTTTTCCTGGCTATCCAGCCATTCGCATTGGGAGAATGACTGCGACAGGTGCTGGATCCTTAGGTTCTTCTATGAGTTCCAGCTCATCCCGCAGCACTTTTAAGTCTGCTGGTGCTTCGATACCAACTCGCACCTTATCACCTGATACTCTTACAATCGTTACGGTGATTGAATCACCGACGCGAATGCGTTCACTTTCTTTACGCGACAGTACTAGCATGTGCGCGATTCCTTTCTACGCTTCACCTCATTTCGATCTCAATTCCTGCTTCCTATGATAATGAACAAATGTACACTATATAGTCAGCAGGCTCAAGCCTGATTGCACAGCCTATTCACTTGCGGTTCATAGGCTGTAGATTTCAGGCTTTTTGCAGTACCTAAGGGCAGTGTCTTAGGCAGCCTGAGCAAGAATTCCCTGCAGGCACTCATCCAGTTCTACCCGGTGCTGGCGTTGGCCGCTGCAACCGTAGAACAAGATTGTGTTGCGTTCTGCTTCCCATACAGCCGTGAGCTTGACGCTTCTTGGGCCGTGCAGGCAAAACAGCATTCCGCATGGATTGTTGTTTGAAATCAGGAGCTTTTCAGTCATTTGAAAAGCACCAGGTTCGAGATGGTTAAATTCACAAAGTACAGATTGAACAAAATGACGAAGATCCAGCAAAGTCCTAATGGGGGTCCGAATAGGAGTGGTAGCAGGCATACGTCCTCCAATGGGTCAATCAAGTTGTAATTTAAGCCAGCACATAAAGTGTTAAGAAACACGGCTGGGTTAAAATGGGTGGAGTAAGGTGTCTTGCGACAATGGGTACTATCGGAATCCTGTGAAAACTTTTTTGATTGCGAGTGTACATTCGGATAAAAAAAATACGGAATGTGGTCGTACTTTGCAGTCAAGCAAGGACATAACGGTTGTACCGGTTAGCAGTCAATTTATTGCGGTTTGTAACGAGATTTGGCTTAAGATCTTTGGTAAAACGGTTACTACCAATTCTGCAATTCCCTGGCAGCTTTTCGAAACGAAAGAAACACTATGAAAACTGGATTCAAAATAACCTGCGACCCATTCAGACGCATTTTTGTCTCAGCACTTTTGATCACCGTCGTGCTTATTTATTCCAGCAGTGCATTGCTTGCTGAATCGAAATTTGAACTTACTGAAACTCCTGACGGGGTCGCAGTGAAGTTAAATGGGAAGCTACTAACCAACTATCTCGTGAAATCCGGCGCAAAGCCGATCCTTTGGCCTCTAATCGGGCCATATGGAAATGAGATTACGCGTGCATATCCTATGAGAGATGCCGGTGAGTTTGAACGAGATGACCATGTTCACCACAGAAGCTTTTGGTTTACCCATGGTGATGTGAACGGCATCGATTTTTGGAGCGAAACCGAAGGTCATGGGAATATCATCCATAAGGGCTTTGACAAAGTGCGTGGTGGAAAGACAGGCGTAATCGTGACCCGAAATGATTGGGTGGGTCCGGACGGAAAACGGATTTGCCAGGACACACGGACACTTACCTTTCATGCTGACGGCGATCTCTACTGGATCGACTTTGACACGACGGTTACGGCCGGAGATGGATCGGTTAAGTTTGGCGATACAAAAGAAGGATCATTCGGTGTCCGTGTCGCAGGCAGCATGAAGGTCACTTCGGAGATGGGTGGAAAAATCATCAACATCCATGGAGATACAGATTTGAAAGCGTGGGGCAAGCAATCACCATGGGTTGATTATCACGGACCTGTCAAAGGAAACGTGGTTGGCATCACGATCATGAATCATCCAAGCAGTTTTCGTTATCCATCCTATTGGCACGCGCGTACCTATGGCTTATTCACGGCGAATCCATTTGGTCTGCACCACTTCAAGGGTGACAATTCAATTGACGGATCTCACCAAATGGAAAAGGGTGATTCCTTTACATTGCGGTACCGCGTTCTGGTTCATAAAGGAACCGAAAAAGAAGCCGATGTCGCTAAGCACTTTGAAGCGTATAAAAACGTCAAGAAGTAACAAGTGCGTCTTAGATTTAATGCCGAAGTGAAACAGCTTTGCTTGGCAATCGACATACGGCCTAGCGACTGAAGTAGGCGTCGTGCGCAACTTCTTTATACTCGGCCAGTTGATTGCTTACATCTGCAATGCGTTTGCGATCGGTATTGGTCCACAGCCAGTTGGTGTTGTGCGTAGCACGTACCACTTGTCGTCGAATTCCAGCTTTTAGTACACGGGTAACGGATTCAGGAATCATCTTATGATCCGCAACAACCTGGTTGATACGAATCCGCGCTTGAGGTGGTAAGTTTCCAACACGCGTTGCATTAAGACGCGCGAACCAATCGGCAAAATACTGAAAGCGTTTTACAGCGGATGGGAACTTCGCAGCAGCACCTTCTACGGTATAGGTCAGGTTATCACTGCTGACAGAGAATCTCTTGGTTCCCACTTCAGCTTCTTCCGTGAGGTTGGCATTGAATAGCTTGTTGTTGGTTTCCTCCGAAGCATTTTGTCGCAATTGCTTTACATACATAAGGAGAAACTCAGTTGTCAGTGTCGTTTTGATTTGCCTTGCGGGATTTAGCAAAACGATTCGACCACGATTTAGATCAAAAACCGTCACTTCACCACCGCTTGCTTCAACGAAGTCATAAATCACTGAATCGGAAAACAGTGTCAGATTTGTCGAACTCGGTTTTTCGTCCTGCTCTAAGTAGACATTTGTCGTAATTCTGAATTCCTGGCCGATTGCAGTAGAGGCGGTTGCGGATACGGAGATCATGCATAAAACCACTAGAAATGCGCCTTTAATTTGTTGGTTGTTTTTTACAAACATCACTTCACTTGCCACCGTATAAGGTAGGGTTGAGTAGCGGTCCTGCCCCCGGCCATTGGTCCATTGAACCGAATTCAGCCGGATGGGATTCGCTTGTTACCGTTATGAGCAGCATGAGATTAATAAAAACAGGTGTTGCCTGTCTAGGTGAACATCACTCCGAGTGCCCATACCATCAGGCAAGTGCCCGATGACACGTCGATAAAACAATTCAGTCGCGATCAGACCATTGAGCAACTTCAACAGCATAAATCGAATCCTTGTGACTGGCGGCGCGGGTTTTCTCGGTACACGTCTTTGCGAGATGCTTGTAGAGCAGGGTCACGATGTGATTTGTCTGGACAACTTCTTTACTAGCCAAAAGTCCAACGTGGATCACTTGCTAAATGAACGCAACTTTGAATTAGTACGGCACGATGTGACCATGCCGATTTGGCTTGAAGTCGACGAAATCTACAATCTTGCCTGTCCCGCAGCACCCGGCCACTATCAATACAATCCGATCAAGACGATGAAGACGTCCGTCATCGGAGCCATCCACATGCTTGGAATGGCCAAGCGCTGCAAGGCCCGTGTACTGCAGGCCTCCACCAGTGAAGTTTACGGTGATCCGGAAGTGCATCCACAAACCGAAGAATATCGGGGCAGTGTGAACCCGATTGGCCCGCGTGCCTGCTATGACGAAGGCAAGCGCGCTGCTGAAACCATGTTCTTTGACTACCATCGCTCTAACAATGTCCAAATCAGAGTCGCGCGAATCTTCAATACGTATGGCCCGGGTATGCATCCATTTGATGGTCGTGTGGTATCGACATTCATACGCCAGGCTCTGGCAAACGAATCCATCACATTATTCGGCGACGGCCAACAAACGCGGTCGTTCTGCTTTCGTGATGATCTTGTCAGCGGGCTCATATCCATGATGAATCACGCCGACCATTGTGTTGGTCCGATCAACCTCGGCAATCCTCATGAATGCTCCGTCGGTGAATTGGCAGAGAAGATTATTGCCTTAACCGGTTCGTCATCCAAGATAGAGCATTGCGAGCTACCACAAGATGATCCTCTAAGGCGTCAACCGGACATAACGAAAGCTCGGGAGATTTTAAGCTGGGAACCGGTTACCGATCTTGATGATGGTCTGAATCAAACCATTGAGTGGTTTAGGTCTATTGATCTGAGACACTACCGACCACCTACACCGAACTACACGTAGCCCATGGTTTGATGCTGGGTGGTCCGGCCTGCGGCTACTTCACAGGCTTGAAGCGAATTGGCACGATGATTTCCATCGATACCGTTTTGCCTTCCTCGACAGCGGGATCAAATTCCCAAACACGTACGGCTTGAATCGCAGCATCATCAAATGACTTGTGACCTGACGAACGATCGACGCTGAGTTGATCTACCAGACCGTTTTGATTTACAAGAACGCGTAACCGTACGACACCGCCGATTCCCTTGGCAAGCAACAGAGAAGGGTATTTCGGATCTTGGTTCTTAGAGATCCTTGGAAGTTGCTTTTCACCAGTGTTCGCGTTACTTATAGCCGTGTCTTTCGCATTTCCGCGACTTGGGACCTTAATGGACATCGGGTCAATGACGGGTTCGAGGTTGGGTATGACGCGTGCGGGTTGTTCAGCTGTATCTAAGGGAGCAGATATTTCACGTTGCGGACGTGCGGAGTGAACCGGTCTAAGATTTGCTCTTTCGATTACAGGATCGGATTTAATTTTCTCCGTGACCGGCGTAGAAGTTGGAACAGTGTCGGCATCAGTTCGCACAAGGTTTGTTTCTGGCGTTTGAAGATTGGTCGACTTACCGTTGGGACTTACATTAGATACCTGACCTTCAGGTACCACGGTGTATTGAATGGCATTGGTGCTGGCCACGCGTTCGAAGACTTCGTTGGAAGGTTTGAGAGAGGGTGATTCGGCGGAGCGATCCAACGGTGGTTCGTTGTTTCGTTCGATCGTTGCCTGATCGGTCGGTGCACTTGCCGGTGCATTGGTCTTTGCTTCCGCTTGCAGTTTCTCGATCGACTTGTCTTGAAGTTCAGGTCGCTCAGTCTGAACGGGTTTTAGATGCTCAGGCTGTGTTGTCTCGGTGATTTCAGCAGACAGTATGCCGGCGATCTGAACTAACTCACTAGCCTGTGTGCCACCGTCACGATCGATTCTTGGAGTCGTCGACTGCCGGGCAAGATCTCCGCTTATCAGTACGAAACTCCCGTGTGCAGCAACACTACAGGTTGCAGCAAAGACGAGAGCTCGGTTTATCGTGAAGCGAAACATGGTTATATGGTCATTATAAGCAGACAGTGAATGAATTGACCTCTAGGGATACTCTACCTTTTACTTCGGAAAAAGTTGGTAAGGATCCTGCCACAATCTTCGGCTAATACACCGCCGGTTACCTGGACCGTGTGATTCAGACGTGTATCGGTCAGTAGGTTATATAGCGACGTCACGGCACCCGCCTTTGGATCCGTTGCCCCGTAAACGATTCGCGGAATCCTTGATTGAATAATAGCACCGGCGCACATGGGACAGGGCTCCAAGGTTACATACATTGTGCAGTGTTCCAGACGCCAATCCCCGATCGCTTCTGCAGCTTGAGTAATTGCGATCATCTCAGCATGTGCCGTCGGATCGTGCAGTTGTTCACGCTGGTTATAGGCGGCGGCAATAATGCGATCCTGATTCAGAATGATCGCTCCGACCGGCACTTCATCTTCAACTTGAGCTTGTTGGGCTTGTTGCAACGCAAGCCTCATAAAGTGATCGTCCATCAGCTTTGAGAATCCAAATCAGTAACCGTGTTATTTGATTTCACGGATTTGAATATCTTTAAGAGCCGACTTGGTCTCCCAGGTTGAAAAACCAAGTGGCTTATTAAGGTCAACCTCATTGCGTGTTGAGATTTTTCGACCGTCAATATTCACGCTTACGATGTTCTTGCCGTTGATCCATGTGCTGATGTTATTGGGTGTTACTCTTACACGAACCTTGTACCACTTTCCGTGAGGGAAATTCATATACGTGGTTGTCTCGTTTTCGGAAGCATCCCGGTCTTCAATGCTTGAGAGTCCGACGACACCGCCACCCCATCCTCCGACGATGAAACTGCAATGGCTGTCAGCAACTGGAAATGTAATGCCGCAGAAGAAGTCGTTGCCGTCAAGTTTTGCTGCTTTTAACCGCAATTCATAATTTGTTTTCGGCAGGTCGTCTTTATCGTACGTAATTCCAGTCATCGAGTTTCCAAAACCGAGAGTTAACTCGCCTTTGGAGATTTCGATGTCACCTTCACCACCAAAGTTGGTCTTCTTCCAGCCGGTGAGAGTCTTTCCATCAAAGAGCGATCGCCATTTGCCGGCTAAAGCAGATGAACCTGGTGCACTGAGAATGAACGTGCCTGCAATACAAGCACAGAGTAAGTGTTTCAAGGTGCTATGAATCATGGTTCGCTTTTCTTGATAAATCAGTACAGCGGCATTACTCGACGTAATCACCAGAGCTGAGTTGATACGAATAGGACGGCATATGAGACCGACCGTTATCAGGCGTCATTAGTGATTGCAATACTGCATAGTCGATGTCTTGGCTAAGGAACTGAGAGTGACCGTCCGCATAGACAACATTGGCACCGCCTTGATGCATGCTAGAAAGGCGGGCAACATCAACCGGTGTTGGTGCAAATGGGTTTTTGACCAGGAAGTCGATGTCCCCGTTAATGGTAAAGCGTGGACGCATGACAATACTCGGCACGGGTCGGCCGCTTCCGAGTGGCTTATCGGTTGAGTACAACCATACAAATGTGCTGGCAAAACGGTTGAGGCTGTCAGCTGTTCCGGTCACAGTCCAAAGTGTGGATTGCACGTTTTCGCCTAGCAAAATTGTCTGGCCGCCACCGTCAACCATATCCTTCAAGCTTGTCTTTGCATCAGGTTTTGCAATGAGATCATGAAAGATACCATTTGCGCGGGTTTGTGCTGCCAGCAGAATTTGTCCTGCCGACATGTTGCTTTGATTTACAAATACACCATTGGGAATGCCTGTTGGATGAAACCCAGCATTTGCTGTATAGGATGTATACGGAGGTAAGTCGTTGGCCCACGGCATAACAAAGGCGGGATCATATACCGGCAGATTTGAGTTGTTATGTACGTCGATTAGTCCTTCGAAAATGTCCGGAATGTTGTTTGTATTTGCATCTAACATCACATCCGGAATGGGTTCCGTCGTGGGATCTTCAGCACATGTGAGTCCATTAAGACTCGGTGCAAGTTGATCGATGTGGTTAACGTAATCTAGTGATGGATTATCCCATTTGTCGTACAGTGCTTCCTGGTCGTAGTAAGGAAGTATTTTTACTGTCCAGCTGACGTTCTTATTTGCGCCCAATCCTGTGTTATTGCTTCTTGCAACTAGGCTACGATAGCCGGGGTATTGACGCTTGATGGACTCGTACTGCATTACCGCTTTTCCGAGATTCGTGACATTGGCCAGACACGCAGACTTACGTGCTGCGGAAGTTACCATGCCGATTGCCGGAATCAATAGTCCAGCCATAATGCCAAGGATTGTTATTACGACAAGCAATTCAACCAATGTCATACCACGTCGACGTCGGTGCATTTCTAATTCCTTGCGGGTAAAATAAGGGATGAAAGGGTAAAAGAAGCGATGAAAGTTATAAGCAACAGAGATAAGGGGTCGTGATTGAGCTGTGATTTGCTCCAGTGGTAATTTCACGTATTACCTAACCGGATTTAATTATACGCTACACAGCCTCCAATGCTCTAATACAGGTGACGAGTTTTCTAGACTGAATCGCGAAATAATTAATGTGTCTCAACAGAATTGCACAGAGTGCATCACGAAAACATCTTTAAAAACTACCGGGTGTAGGTCAGTCCGGCATATACTCCGAATCCACGCGTGCCGTATCCAAAAACCTCTTCATATTGAGTGTCTAAGACATTCTCGAATCGAAGAAATGCAGACCAATGATCATCTAGCTGACGGTCTGCAAAAACATCTAGCAGTGTATAGGGTGCGAGCGAGTTTCCGCCGTCACGACGACTGCCAACCAAAAGGTATCTTAGGCCAACGGACGTGCGTGAATCTTCAAGGTTGTGGCGCAGTGTGACGTTTACCTTATTACGTGGACGCCGTGCAAGTTCGAGACCGGAATCTAAATCGATCGCATTTGTAAACGTATACATGGCACGAAGTTTTGTTTGCTTGCTGAGTTGCCAGTCTGCTGTCAACTCAACCCCGCTGCTCTGTGCATGACCTACGTTGTTCAGCATGCCCCACAACCCTGCACTAGGATCCCAGACGATCAGGTTGCGAAAGTCATTTCTGAAATAAGTGGCATCAAGCACGATCATCTTTTCATTTAAGTAACGCGTGATACCAACTTCCCATCCCCTGCTCTCTTCCGGTGCCAGATTTGGATTACCAAATGCAAATAAGTTCTCAGCCAGAGCCGGTGCGCGAAACCCAGTGCCAAGTGCCGCATGGATCATATCGCCGGACTCATTCAGGTGATATGCGAGATTCATCCTATACGTGTCTGCTTTTCCCGCTGCACTGTGATCGTCATGGCGAAAGCCAATTCCGGCATGCAGCTGCTCGCTAAAACTGATTTGATCCTGGGCAAATACAGACGCAATCGTCTGTGCCGCTAGCGGATTTGATTCACTTGATGCTTCCTCGTGCTGGTAGCCTGCTCCGATGGTTAGCAAGTTGAAGTCATTGACCGTGTAATCCGCTTGATATTCAGCCAGACGGGTTTGTCCCCGATAAAACGAATCCCACGGTGTGTCCGTATCTTCCCGGTCATAATCTGTCAGTCCCATCGTAAATCGATGATCGAGTCGTCCATCCATCGTGGATCGCTCAAATAGAATTCGGTTTGCAAAGCTTCGGCCTACGTTGGCTCGGATCAAGTTATCAACCGGGTTGGGATCACCGAAATTCCAATCATCGATTTCAGCACGTGAGCTGTTGTATCGCAACACATAATCGATGTTCCATTCGTTTTCAGTGATCCAGCCAATGCGTGCAGATAAGTTGGCCGAATAAAAGTCGTCACTTTCGGTGTTTCCAAATCGTGAATTGGCCTGTGATACGTTATGTGTATCGACAAATGAGCCGGCGATTGAATAGTAATGGCGGTCGTCACCGGCACTTTGGGTTAGTGATTGAACCGATGTTCCGAAACTGCCACCGGCAGCTTTATAAGTGAGGGTTGGGTCACCATTTCCACGTTTGGTTATGATGTTGACTACACCACCAATTGCATCGCTTCCGTATAGGACACTTTGGGGACCTCTCAGGATTTCAACACGCTCGATGTTCTCTGTGGTTAGATTTGCAAAGTCAAAGCTGCGACTGGCATTACTAGGGTCATTAAGTGGCATTCCATCAAGCAGGACTTTTGTATGTGCAGAGTTTGCTCCCCGGAGAAACAGTGAGGTAGCGGCACCGGCACCGCCGCTACGAACAACATCGATGCCCAGTCTTCCACGAAGTGCATCTGCAAGTGAGCCCCGCCCTTCCCTTGAGAGTTCTTCACCGGAAACGACGCTAACTGAACTTCCAGAGTACTTGCTTAAACTCGTCGATCGATTGATTGTCAGTACGGCGTTTGGATCTAACGGATTACGTGGAAATAAATTCGGACGCCCGGTGACGACGGTTTCTGGAATAGCAGGATCTGCTTGTTCTTGTGGCTGCTGTTGTTCTTGTTGCTTTTGGGTCGTCGAGTTCTCCTGTGACCAGACCGGGTGCACGAGGGAAAGGGCCAGCAACCAGACGAGCAAACTGTGCCCTAGATTTGTGTTCTGATTACGTGACATTAGGAATCTAATTCGTACTGCTTCTCGATTAATAAAGCGCGTAGTGACGCTACGTGCTACCGCATATATCGAATATTTCG
>CEQQ01134123.1_pt1 | contig 17166 bp, 15 predicted proteins | sample 531041 | NCBI WGS metagenome assembly CEQQ01 (sample SAMEA2621222, study PRJEB7988) | marine metagenome | biome: marine biome (ENVO:00000447); feature: deep chlorophyll maximum layer (ENVO:xxxxxxxx); material: "saline water (ENVO:00002010), including plankton (ENVO:xxxxxxxx)" | depth 150 m | reverse complement strand
GACATAGCAGAGACCACTATAGGGCCCTAAGGAATGATTGAGTCGTTAGCTCACGAGGTCAGAATGTTTCTTTAGCCTTCTAATGCCAGGATGATGTTAAGCCAGAAGGGTGTTGAGGTGTCTTTGTCAATTGATTGCCACCAGCATTCTTTACTGCCTTCAGGGTTATAGGGTAAGGAGTAACTATGAATCGGTTGCGAGGTGTAGTCACGATAGTGACAGGGGCAAGTAGTGGGTTCGGTTGGGTTATTGCGAAGACATTGGCAGCCGAGGGGGCCCTTGTCGGACTGGTTGCCCGGAGGAGAGATCGGCTTGAAGCCCTGCAAGCTGAGATCGAGGGAGCAGGTGGTAATGCCCTGGTTTGTCCTGCTGATATCAGTTCTGAACAAGAAATATTAACTGTCGTAGAAGAGGTAAAAGAAGCTTGGGGAACCGTAACGTTGCTGGTAAATAATGCAGGAACCAACGTAACTACGCGCAGCATTACGGATACCGACGTTCAAGCTTGGCGAATGATTCTCGAGGTAAACCTCACTAGCGCTTATATATTAACGAAAGCAGTTTTACCAGGGATGATGAAACAAGAGTGCGGAACTATTATTAATATTGCATCTAAGGCAGCCTCAAACCCAAGCCTCGTGGGTGGCGTTGCGTATAGTTCGTCAAAGCGTGGTATGGAAGCTTTAACGGTTGTGACTAATCAGGAGGGTAACCCCCGAAATGTTCGGGCTACGGTTCTGAACCCTGGAGAGGGTAACACCCCAATTCTGGATAGGCGATCGGCACCTCCTAATGCTGAGTCAAGATCAGTCATGATTCAACCTCAGGATCTCGCTGATCTTGTTGTTTTAGTGGCTACCCTTCCTCAGAATGTAACCGTCGAGACAGTAGACCTTAGGCCAACTAAAAAACGGTCAGCCCGTTAAATCATCGTTTCTACGGAAAGTTCGACAGATCAAACAGAAAACGAGCCGAGCTGTCATATCAAGAGTTAAAGAAAGGATTACATGCCTCTAGGATTTGCTATCGTTGGTGCTGGCAACATTGCAGGTGTACAAGTTGAAGCCATAAAACATATTACTGAGGCCCGGGTTGTGGTAATTACAGGTCGAGGTGAGGAAAATGGTCGTGCATTAGCCGCTACTGCCGAGGCTGACTGGATTCGTGATTTGGCGTCTGCCGTAAGTCACCCGGATGTTGACATCGTTTCAATATGTACTCCAAGTGGTGCTCATTTGGAGCCTGCTTTGGCTGCAGCCAAAGCAGGGAAACATCTTATGATTGAGAAGCCCCTAGAAATTACGACTGATCGCATGGATTCTATAATTGCGGCAGTTAAGGAAGCTGGGGTCACCTTAACTTGTTTTTTCCCTAGTCGCTTTATGATCGGGGTTAAAAAGGTTAAAGAGGCAATTATTGAGGGTAGGCTCGGGAAAATAGTCCTTGCAGATGCATTCGTGAAGTGGTACCGCTCACAAGAGTATTACGATGTCGGTTGGCGCGGTACTTGGGCGTTAGACGGTGGTGGAGCTTTAATGAATCAATCGATACACAGTATAGATATGTTGCAATGGTTAGCTGGCCCAGTTGAAAGTGTTTTCGGCTTGACCCAAACTTCTAGGCATGGAATGGAGACCGAGGACACTGCGACAGCAGCCCTCTCCTTCCGTAGTGGTGCGATGGGGGTAATCCAGGGAGCTACGAGTTGCTGGCCAGGTCAGCCCGCAAAAGTAGAATTACGCGGTACAGAAGGCACCATTGTGCTTCAGGAAGGAAGGATTGTCACTTGGAAGCTCAAGGATTCTAGCGAAGACGAAGAACTTGAAATGCTTTCTCTAGAGGCACCCCTTGGCAGCGGATCATCCGATCCCTTGGGTATAGGTTTTGAAATGCATCAACGTCAGATTTCTGAAACCATCGCAGCGATTCAATCTGGTGACAAGCCCAGTATCGATGGTATTGAGGCTAGGAAATCAGTAGAGATAATTCTGGCGATCTATCAATCAGTACGTGATGGAAGTCCAGTGTTACTGTAAGAAGAGTACTGTGCGACTTACGAATTACCTAATGGGATTTTGGGTATAGAACCGTCTATGGGAACCTAATAGACAGAGTGACTTTTCGAATGTCCATGATCAGCCCTACCGATCATCTAGGGCTTGCCGAAGAACCTCTTTAGCTGCAACTACACACACATGCGCTGCCCACTCTTTAGTGTGACCCTCAGGGTGGAAATGGGGTTCTAGAACTAGGCTTCCTTGATAACCGTTTTCCTTGAGATTTCTCAGTTGTTGAACGTAATCTATGGTTCCGTGGCCCATTGGCACATATTGTCGATTTCCGTCTTTGTCAAGTGTCGAATCCTTCAAGTGAATGTGTTTGATACGGGTAGGGTCTAGGAAATCGTAACCGTCAGGATAGGGAGTCTCGCTGTTACCGTAAGAAGCATTACCAGGATCCCAGAGCATTGCTATATGCTTCCGAACTTCGATATCCGTTTTCTGGTCAATTACTTGGAAAAGTTGCCCCAGTTCCTTGCCTGATCCCACTATGCATACAGGTTCGTTTTCCACCAACAGAACAATGTCCAGGTCACGTGCTAGCCGAGCTGCTTCGATCAGTTTATCGCTAACATCATCGACTAAAGCTGTGCTCCAAAGTTCGCGCCAAAAAGTGAATATCCGAATAAAATTAGTGCCGAGCTGTTTCGCAATATCAGATGCCTTACGAATTAAATTAAGTTGCTCTTCAAAGCTATTGAACCCTTCTAGTAGAAAGTCACCCTGCGCCTCCTTGCTAATTTTGCCATCACGGGAAGACTTAAATATCGGAGAAGCAACCGCAGTGACCGTAAGGCCATGTCGTTTTACTATCCCCGCAGCGTGTTCAACCTCTTCAGGATTTAACTCGAGAATGTTTTTGCCCCACATTCGTCGGAGTTCAACGTGGTTCAAGCCCCACTCGCGGATTAGATTGCAAGCGCAGTCAACATCGTCACTAATTTCGTCACTAATAATGCCCAGTTCAAACACTGTTTCGGGATTCATTGGTTAATATTAACCTCCGTGATCAGTGGCTGGACCCTCAGTGGCTGCCAAGACCTTTCCTTCTAGCGTTGCGAGTGAACATTTAATGACTTCACAGGACGCCGGTACCTTTAATAGGCTTTAAATAAATTAATTCTATGGGTTAGTTATTGCGGTTAGCTACTAATACTCTCGCGCCAGTGGCTCGAGCTCGGAAATTACTACTTCAGAAAGATGCGTCTGCCCGGAATCACAGAGTATGCCGAACTGGCCTGATAAGGGTAGATCCGACATGTCCATCGAGAACACCCATACATCGTTGATATAGATTTCCACTTGATGCGCTCTCGAGATGATTCTGATCTGGAGTTTTCCGCAATTGAGCGTCCCAAAGGCATAGTTATCGCGTAGATATCTTGGGTACGTATTACCATTGAAGCGACGAATACTTTGTTCAAGGTACCGAACCTCCATCAAAGAGATGGTGTTCTGTTTGGGATCGATGTGAAGGCCTGAGGCGACAATGGTGCTTCCCGCTCTATGTGAGTGGCGAACAGGTTGGACGTGCCAGAGCAATGTTGCACTATTTGCGTGAGATACGTCGGCAGTGCAGGTCAGCATAAAGTCTTCGACCGTCGTGTCGATCAGCTCACACGCTGTCTCATTTGAAGCGGCATGCACGGAGAAATTCCGATTAACTGTGGCGGCACCTGTTATCAAGCGATCAAGGTCTGGCCAATAACGGAGAACGAGATTGTCGTTGGCATCTTGGGTTATGAGCTTCGGTGTGGCCCAGGAGACTTTGCCTTCACCCCAGGTATGATGGTAGAGCAACCGCTGACCACGAAACATTACCGTGCGACCTACGTAGTTGTCGAATCTGCCCTGGCCCGAGCCCAGAAGTAGAGGCGCTGCAGGCAATTCCCAGGATTCGTTCCCCACATCTGCTCTTATGTACCATGTGCCCATGGCGTCGGTTCTGCCCGAGGTTGAGTGTTTTCTGGACTGGCAGCTCGAGAAGAGCATGTAGCGAGTGCCTTCCATCTCGAAATAGTCTGGAACCTCGAGGTCCACGAATCCGTTGTTGGTCCGACTGTAGGTCTCTTCGCTCATGTAGATCGGTTCGTGATAAGACCAGGTGAAATAATCCTTTGACCGGATGTGGGCGATCGCTGGTTTTCCGGTTTCTCCATGGATCGCATACAGGTACCCATTCCAGACCCCGGCTTCTTCGTCGAAGTATGCCGTAAGGTCACGCCAGGAGTTGCCAGCGTCGTAGGGTGTTTTCGAGGGCAGAATCGGATGATCTCCCACTCGCGTCCATGTCACGAGATCCTCGGAGCGGATCAACCCGATTGGAGTACCCTCACCACGGGAGCCGTAGCACAGATAATACGATTCACCGACCTTGGCTACGCTACCGGTCATCCTCATCCCTGTTTCGTCCCAATCCCCGACGACGGCCATATTCTTGATAGGTGGCAAATGGTTCCAGTGGATCAGATCTGCTGAAACTGCCCTACCTATGTTGCCTTCCGAGAGGAAGAACAGGTGGAACTCGTTTCCGGCCTGGTAGATCCACGTATCCCACATTTTCTCGGGAGAAACGTAAACGATGCCCACGAATTACCTCCTAAATAAACGTCGTCTAATGCCAGATGGGTGCGACCCAGTGTGAACCGAAGAGCATCTCTGTATATGGAGAGGGCCGAGTTCTTTCGTTCTCCAGGTTTACTTTGTGCCCATCGGTCACGGGAGCAAGTATAGCAGTCACCTGGCCCTCAAGGACTTGTTGAATTAGTACAATTCAGGCTTAAGGAGGCCCATAGTTGGCTCCGGTCAGTGTCTGAGGGTATTCCAGAAGCTGACCCCGACTAATGATGTTGTCAGGTATATGCTGCTTGGAGGTTGCAAGATTATGAGCGGAACAAGTAGTCCTGAAATTCCACTTTGCTTACGGACTAAGGGAAGTATAAACAAGTGTCCGTAGGGTATCAAATAGGTCTCGTAGTGGCGTGTAAGGCTTTAGAGTTGGTTTTGTTTTGAGAGGGGAGCCTGATGTGATTTCGTTCCAGCTGGAAGGAAAGACCGCAATAGTGACCGGCGGAAGTGGTGCGTTAGGAGGAGCGATGGCTCGAGGTCTAGCCGCCGCCGGAGCAAGGGTAGTGATTATTAGTCGGCGTCCTGAGGCAGCAAGCCAGGTAGTTGAAGCAATTCGGTTGGAAGGCGGTGCAGCTATGGCCGTTATTGCAGATGTAACTGACAGGAAACAACTAAAGGGAGCTATTGGACAGGTTTTGAAAGCTTGGAACCGTATAGACATCCTAATAAACGCCGCTGGCGGGAATTTACCCGAAGCCACTGTCTTCGATGAAGTCACGCTTTTCAACCTTTCTGATGACGCTTTCCGTTCAGTGGTCGAACTCAATCTCACGGGAACCCTTCTCCCCATCCAGGTGTTTGGCGAAGTTATTGCGTCTGAAGGATATGGGAGCATTGTCAATATTTCTTCAATGGCTGCTCAGAAACCACTTACTCGCGTTCTTGGTTATAGTGCGGCTAAGGGAGCTGTTGATAACCTCACCCGCTGGCTTGCAGTACACATGGCGCAAACTTATGGGCAAGGGGTGCGCGTCAACGCTATTGCCCCAGGATTTTTCGTAGGCGAACAAAACCGGGGATTGCTCCTAAACCCAGACGGTAGTCTTACTGAGAGAGGTACGCAGATAGTCAAGCAAACCCCAATGGGGCGGTTTGGAGAACCTGAAGAGTTGATTGGTACAGCAGTTTGGTTAGCCTCAGATGCTAGTCGTTTTGTGACTGGAGTTGTTGTACCTGTAGATGGAGGGTTCTCCGCGTTCGGAGGCATATGATGGACGCCGCTGTCACAGCTCCGAGAGGAGAAATCCTTACTAAAGAAGTATTGATCGATACATTTCAAAAGGGATTAGCCCAACGTTTTACAGGCAAACATGTTCTGGTGTTGGTCCCAGATCACACTCGTACTTTACCCCTACCTGAGTTGTTTCGTCTAACAACTGACGCTCTTGGAGGGGCTGCGAAGGTTGATTTTATGGTGGCACTTGGTACGCACCCACCTCTCACTGAACAGGACCTTTGCCGCCTATTCGGCCTTGAGTTGTCGGAGCGGAAAGGCCAGTACGGGCATATTGGACTTCTGAACCACCGATGGGATGACCCTAATCAACTCGCAACTATAGGAACACTCACGCAAGACCGCATTAAGAGCGTCGCATCTAACTATTGGCACCCAACTCTTTCCGGTGACGTGGAAATTCGAATTAACCAACTTGCAATCCAAGCCGATCACATATTGATACTGGGTCCCGTTTTTCCCCACGAAGTAGCAGGCTTCTCTGGAGGGGTTAAGTACCTTTTCCCCGGAATAAGTGGACCTGAGATGATTAACTCAACCCATTGGCTTGGCGCTCTGGCAGGCGTGGTTGACACAATTGGTATCGCTGAGACCCCAGTGAGGGCAATGATCAATGCCGCTGCCGAGTACGTACCTACTCCAATTACACTTTGTGGTCTAGTAGTCGAGGATGGAAGTCTATCGGGAGTATTTATTGGGGATCGGGACGAGGCTTGGGAAGCAGCAGCTGCGCTTTCTTCTGAGCGTCACATCCGTTGGGTTAAGCGGCCTTTTCGCAAAATCCTTTCGTGGGCCCCGACCATGTATGACGAATTATGGACTGCTGGCAAGGCAATGTACAAGTTAGAACCAGCTTTAGCTGAGGGTGGCGAAGTGATAATATTTGCTCCCCATCTTTCGGAAGTAAGTCGTGTTCACGGCGCTTATATACATAGGATTGGTTACCACGTACTTGACTACTTTCTATCGCAATGGAATCGCTTTAAAGACGTACCTCTTGGCGTGATTGCGCACAGCACTCATGTGAGAGGGGCTGGACGTTATGAGGGAGGTATTGAACACCCAAGGGCAAAGGTTACTTTATCAAGCAAACTAGATGCTGAGACATGCCAACGGCTTGGTTTAGGCTATATCGATCCACACACTATTGATCCCCAATCCTGGAAAGACAGAGAAGATGAGGGCATTCTGTTTGTTCAAAAAGCGGGCGAAATTTTGTACCGAGTTGAGCCTGAATGAAATTTGACCGGCAAGATCCCAAAGCTGTAGTCCTAATGGGCGTATCGGGCTCCGGGAAGACTGTTGTTGGTGGTCTACTAGCTGAACGTTTAGATTGGCTTTTCCTTGATGCAGATGACTACCATCCGGCAACTAATATCAGCAAGATGTCTTCAGGTAAAGCTCTGAGCGACGAAGATAGAAACCCTTGGTTGTTCAATTTGCGCGAACTCGTACAACAACGGTTAGCTGAAGGCCAATCCTCTGTATTGGCCTGTTCTGCCCTAAAAAAGAGTTATCGAGAAATACTACTTGCGAACGATAACCGTATTCATTTAGTTTATTTAGCGGGTGACTTTGATTTGATCTATTCTCGAATGCAGTCCCGTGAGGGTCATTACATGAAAGAGGGCATGTTGCGGAGTCAATTTGCTACTCTTGAACCCCCTAAAGATGCAATAGAAGTATTAATTACCAGCGGCCCGGAGTGCATAGTAGACACGATTATTGGTGCTTTAATCCAACACAAAGGTATATAAGTTAAGTTATCGGAGTCCAATGGTTTCTTAAGGTTCTGAGACTAAGAGATGTAAGTCGGATGTTGTTCCTTATACTTTGCAGTCTAGAAAAACAATCAAATGCGTCCGGTGATGGCCAGAAATGTTCTGGTGGGCGATGACGGGCTCGAACCGCCGACCTTCCGCTTGTAAGGCGGACGCTCTTCCAACTGAGCTAATCGCCCGGACCAACAGAGAGTTTAAACCATTCTGCACAACATGTGACAGCCCTCTGGCCTAAAAAGGTTCTATCGCCAAAAGTAACCGGGCCATGAGATGAAGGCTTTAGTCACTCCCAAAGGCAACTTGTAAGTAATTAACGTTTTAGAGTCATTCAGCGTTTAAACCAATTTTTGGGATGGTCGGGAGGAGAAACTGCTCCTCCCGATTCTGGTGACCCCTACGAGATTCGAACTCGTGCCGCCACCTTGAAAGGGTGGTGACCTAACCGCTAGTCGAAGGGGCCCTGGGTGGTGGGTCGTATAGGACTCGAACCTATGACCCGCTGATTAAAAGTCAGCTGCTCTACCAACTGAGCTAACGACCCTTCCAGCGGTGGCCGTGATGGCCGCGCAGCCACGTCAGTATATGGAGGAGATCTGAGGCTGTCAAGGGAATCATTTGCACTCTACGTAATCACAGGGCTTTTCGGTAGCTAGAAGCCTACTGTACTGTTGTCTTTCGATACCTACTTGAGTGCTTTGCAGCCCGATGGTACGATAGGTAGGTTGTACGTTGTGAAATGCAGCACAAGGTGGAGTCAATAGCCTTTTGGGTGCGGCCGAAGGGAGACAAGAAAGTCCTTGTATACAGCACTATTTCTTTTATTTCTAGTTGCGGGTTTTATTGGAGTGATGGCACTCATAGTAGGTGGTTTGCTTGGGCCTAAAAAGGGAGGCCAAGTAAAACTAGATGCCTATGAATCCGGTGTACCTGTTTCAAGTAATGCTAGAGAACGCTTTCCAGTACATTTCTACCTTGTTGCTATGCTTTTCATCATCTTTGACATTGAGACGGCTTTCTTCTATCCGTTGGCAGTTAAATTCAAAATGGCGCCTGAATTCCTCTTTGCGCAAGCCATCGTTTTCGTCATCATACTGGCGATTGGTTACGTTTACATATTGCGCAAAGGTGTACTGAACTGGAAGTGAGTATGGCGATACGAGATATTTTTGAGAAAGATTTTCAGGAACTTGAGGCGGAGGGCATTTTATTCTCGACAATAAAGGGCCTCGTTGCTTGGGGCCGTAGTAATAGCCTTTGGCCAGCAACATTCGGACTGGCTTGTTGCGCCATTGAGATGATGCAATCAACAAATTCGCGTAATGATTTGGCTCGATTTGGTTCCGAAGTTTTTCGAGCTAGCCCTCGGCAGGCAGATGTGATGATCGTTGCTGGGAGGCTCTCTAAGAAAATGGCACCCGTAATGCGACGAGTTTACGATCAAATGCCCGACCCCAAATGGGTTATTTCGATGGGAGCGTGTGCTAGCTCCGGAGGCATGTTCAACAATTACGCTGTTGTTCAGAATGTGAATTCGGTAGTACCAGTTGATATTTTTGTTCCAGGATGTCCACCAAGGCCCGAAGCTCTTGTTTACGGTGTTATGCAGCTGCAAAAGAAGGTACGTGGCCAGGTATTTGACCAAGAAGGTATTGCCCTTCCAATGGTAGAGGGTTGGTCACAATGAGTGATGAGACAAGACTTCTCGAGGTGGTTCTTAAAGATCTTGAGGCTGCAGGGGGCAAGAAGTCTGAGTTCAAGGGAATGGTATCTGTCAACTTTGAGAGGAAAACAATACTTGAGGCGGTAGGTGTAGTTAGAGATCATGGGTTTAACCACCTTTCAGATATCTTCGGGATTGATTACGAAAGCTATCCTGGTCATCAGGGCCCCCGGTTTACTGTCGCGTACAACCTCTATGCCATCGCTGAGGGAGAAAGGCTCTTTCTCCGTGTCGATCTCAATGAGACTGAGGAACTACCAACATTAACCGGTTTCTGGCGAGGAGCCAACTTCATGGAGCGTGAAGTGTTTGACATGTTCGGCATTTCTTTTCAAGGCCACCCAAACCTTAGAAAGATAATCACTCCGGAAGACCTTGACGGGCACCCACATCGGAAGGATTTTCCGTTAGATGAGACTGCAACTTTGTTTAACGAAGGGCGATTTCTAGATCCAGCAGCTTTTCGTGCAGGAATGATGGGGCGTGACCCCGGACTTACAGGATGGGCAGGCGGAGCGAGAAAGGGCGTCCGAAGTGGGAATATGTCTGGTGTAGATGCCTCGCAAAAGGAAACCGAGTGAGCATACCTAACACTGGTTACGACGTCCGGGAGATTAGTCGGGAGACAACAGGTTCTTTCGACACGCGCCACATGCGTATTAACGTAGGTCCTCAGCATCCTTCTACCCACGGCGTTTTGCGTTTAGTAGTAGATCTCGATGGCGAGCGTATTGCTAGAATAATGCCGCAAATAGGTTATTTGCATACTGGGTTCGAGAAAACTATGGAGAACCGAACCTACCAACAGGGTGTGACGTATTCCAACCGAATGGACTATCTCCACGGCTTCGGTCATGACCTTGCTTATGTCCTTTCCGTCGAGACCTTGATGGACGCTCAGGTCCCGGAAAGAGCTCAACGAGCACGAGTAATACTCACCGAGCTTAATCGTATAGCTAGTCATCTGGTCTTTTTAGGTACTGGCATTCTCGACATGGGAGCCTTGACCCTATTTTTTTACACCATGCGAGAACGAGAACGGCTCCTAGACATTTTTGAGTTGGTATCCGGCGTCAGAATGAATTACGGTTACTTCCGAGTCGGTGGCCTTTCAACTGACTTGCCAGAAGGGTTCGAGTCAGCTGTTCGTGAGTTTATTTCAGAATTTCCAACCATGATGGAACAATATGCAACCATGTTTGTACAGAATGATATCTTTGTAAATCGTACAAAGGGTGTAGGAGTTATTTCGCAAGATCTTGCGCTGGACTATTGCCTTACGGGACCATCCTTGCGGGCTAGCGGGGTTTCGCTGGACTTCCGGAAAGCACAGCCATATAGTGGCTACGAAAGTTACGTGTTTGATGTCCCCACCTCCGAAGAGGGGGATGCATACGCTCGGTTTATGATGCGATTTCTCGAGATGGAACAGAGTCTCGCTATTGTAAAACAGGCATTAGACGCACTGGAACCAGGACCAATTAAAGACCCTGACCGTCGAATATCCCTTCCACCTCGACATGAGCTTGAAAACTCGATGGAAGCTGTAATTTTCCATTTCAAATTAGTAACAGAGGGCTTTCACCCACCACGTGGCGAGGTCTACGTTGCTACAGAATCGGCTCGAGGTGAACTTGGTTACTATCTTGTTTCGGATGGTGGTTCGATGCCTTATCGAGTCAAGGTACGAGTGCCAAGCCTTATTAATTTGCAGAGCCTTGAGCCGGCGTGCGTAGGGGCCCTGTTTGCTGACATGGTCGTCAATATAGCAACCATGGATCCGGTAATGGGGGACGTGGATAAATGAGGCATACCCTGTATAACTCCCAGTGGGGCGCCAAAGATGATTGAATTGGATGTCATCACGCCATTCTTTGCTGATAAACAAGATCTACTTCTTGAGATCCTTAATAGGTACCCTTCTTACGGACGGCGTACCGCTATCATGCCGCTTCTGTGGGAAGTACAACGCGCGGAACGCCATATATCTGATCATCGCATAGAGGAGATTGCTCAGATTCTCGATATGACCGCTACCGAGGTTAAGGGCGTAATGAGCTTCTATTCGACATATCACGAACAACCGATAGGACGTTTTCACTTACAGATATGTTCAACTCTGTCCTGCTCTCTAGCAGGATCGGATGAAATGTACGATTTCATCACTGAGGAACTAGGTATCGTAAATGGAGAAACAGATAGTGACTCACATTTTTCTCTACAAAAGGTTGAATGTCTTGGTTCTTGCGGTACGGCCCCCGTCTTACAAGTTAACGATACATACTACGAGCGAGTTTCGAGGTCTAGGTGCAGGACGTTGCTTGAAGCCTTGAGTCGGGGCGAAATGCCCGAGTCAACCCGTGAACGTGGTGGCGATAACGTTGAGGGGTCTCCCGCAAAACCTTTTAGCGACAGCAGGGAAGCTGGTAACTAAATGGCGGAACCTGCACAAGAATCTCCTGTGCAAATTACGAGTCGTCACGATCCGCGGTACGAAGTGACACTGTACCGGCATGTGGGTGTTTCTAATTCTCATACTCTCGATTACTATCTTGGTCATGACGGTTATGAGTCAGCACGAAAGGCGTTAACTGCCATGACGCCCACAGAGGTGGTTGAGGAGGTTAAGGCTTCAGGTCTCAGAGGTAGAGGTGGAGCTGGTTTCCCCACAGGTGTGAAGTGGTCCTTTATGCCACCCCCTGATGGGAGACAACGTTTCATTCTCTGCAATGCTGACGAATCAGAGCCCGGCTCTTTTAAAGACCGGTATATCCTAGAAGACGATCCACATCAGCTCATAGAGGGAATGATTATCGCCGGTTATGCAATAGAGGCAACCCGCGGCGTGATCTACGTTCGAGGCGAGTACATGACAGGTTATGAGAGACTGTACGAAGCAATCCAACAGGCTCGTAATCATGGTTTGCTTGGAACAGGATTGTTCGGTACAGACTTCGACTTTGACATAATCCTCCATCGGGGTGCAGGTGCCTACATTTGTGGCGAAGAAACTGCACTAATGAACTCTTTCGAAGGATTGCGTGCTAATCCGCGCCTTAAACCCCCATTCCCCGCGCAGGCAGGAATATATGGGTTACCAACAACCATTAACAATGTCACCTCACTTACCAGTGCAGTTCATATCATTGCCAAAGGTTCAGCCTGGTTTGCTTCAATGGGAACAGAGGATTCCCGAGGTACGAAGCTATACCAGATTAGCGGTCCGGTGCGACGGCCTGGCGTGTATGAATTACCTATGGGAACAACTTTTCGTGAGTTAATTTTTGATCACGCAGGAGGCCCAACAATGCGGGCTAAAGCGTTCATTCCAGGTGGGTCATCAAGCCCAATGTTTCCTTTTCAAAACGAGTATTTAGATGCTTCTATGGAATACGGTACCCTCGCTCGTTTGGGTTCGATGCTAGGTACCGGCGGAGTGATTGTGATACCAGAAGAGAAATGCATGGTTACTGCCATGTATAACGTGGTTCGCTTTTATGCACACGAGTCCTGCGGAAAGTGCACTCCCTGCCGCGAGGGCGTTGCTACTTGGCTTCCAAAGATGTATCAAAAGTTATTGGCTGGCATGGGTACCAAGGAGGATTTGGTTCTAATAGAAGAGATGTCACAGCGGTTACAGGGCACAGCTTTTTGTGTCTTAGCAGACGCTTGTGCAATGCCTGTTGAAGCTAGTTTTAAACATTTCAGGCACGAGTACCAATACCTAGTCGATCATGGAGAACGTATGTACAAGAAGTCGGACTGGTGGCAGGAATGAAAGTAAGAATTAACGATGTGGAGTTAGAGCTCGCTCCTGGAACCAGCGCTATAGATGCAGTATTCGCTGCTGGCCATGATGTGCCGTATTTTTGTTCTGAGACGTACATGTCCCCAATTGGTGCTTGTCGAATGTGCCTAGCCAAGGTCGGTGCTCCTCGCCAAGACCGATCTACTGGAGAGTGGATCCTAGATGAGGAGACGGGAGAGCCTAAAGTCTTTTACTTTCCCAATCTGATGGCTACCTGTACGACGACCGTGATGGAGGGAATGGTAATCGATACTCTCTCTGAGGAAGTTAAAGATGCTCAAAACAGCATGGTCGAGTTTACACTTATTAATCACCCGCTTGATTGTCCCGTGTGTGACAAAGGTGGTGCCTGTGAATTGCAGGATAGAGCCTACGAGTACGGCACTGGCCTAAGTCGATTCCCCTTCGATAAGCGTCATCAAGAAAAGCACCATGCGCTCTCGGAACTAATTACGCTCGACCGAGAACGCTGCATTCACTGTAAGAGATGCGTTCGTTATTTTGAGGAAGTTCCAGGAGATGAGGTTCTTGACTTCATAGAACGCGGTGGCCACACGTATATTGGTACTGCAGATGAGGATTTACCGTCTAATTTTACGGGCAATATCACCGATATTTGTCCCGTAGGTGCACTTCTCGACACCACAAGTCGCTTTCGAGGTCGCAACTGGGAATACCACCACACCCGTACGACGAGTCTTGACGACTCTAGTGGCACACCAATTGTAGTGGATGCCCGCACCGGGCACATTGAGCGCATTAAAGCTGGATTACACCCAGATATAAACAAGCGGTGGATTGATGATGGAATTCGGTTTGGTCACGAGTATGCTAACGCTGACGACCGGATACAAAGCCCCATGATCAGAAAAGACGGAGAGCTTACTCAGGCTACATGGGACGAGGCTATGGCTTTCATTGCTACCAAGATCAACGGTCTTGCTGGTAAGGAGGTGGGTCTAGCCATCAGGGCAGACGCTACTTTAGAAGAAGGTGTTGCGGTACTGGCACTAGCTGAGCACCTTCAAACTGGCCAGGTTGACCATTATCCGCGGCCAAACGCCTCGGTGATTCCACCTGAAACACCAGCTACGTTTGATGATCTTGCTCGGGCTGATGCAATATTTGTCTTGGCTGATGTTACTGAAGAGCTTCCTGCTGCAGATTTAAGAATCAAGGATGCTCTCAAAGGGGTTGTGCCTCCTGAATTAATGGAACATGGAGTTCCTATTGCTGATTTGAGATTGAAAGAGAGAATGGCTCGAAAACGAGATATTCTAACTGTGGGCGCTCCTTTTATTACAGATTTGATGAGCCACTCAGGAAAATCCGTGCTTTACCAACCAGGCTCCGAAGCCGATCTATTGGAAGCCCTAGTTGCTGTAGCAGCAGGAGAATCACTGACTTCTGACACTGATCATTTGGGTTTTGATCAGTCGGAAATGCAGTTATTGGTGACTCAACTAATCGAGGCTCAGAAGCCGGTTATAGTTTGTGGCGGTTTAGTCCTGGCTAACGACGCAGCTGTTGCTGCAGCCAAGACTCTGGCCAAGACCGTTGATGCCCGGCTCATGTTAATCGGACCTATGGCCAACAGCTTTGGACTCGAAAGGATAGGATTATTTCCAAGTCACGATAAATACGACTATGAAGCAATGATCAGTGGTGGGGCTAAAGCTCTAATTCTTTCTGGTCTCGATCCAGCACAGGCTCCAGCTGTAGCTACGAAACTAGAAGACCTTGATTTACTCGTAGTGCACGATCTATTTCTTACAGAAACCGCTACCAAGGCCCACGTTGTCTTACCGGCTCGTACTGGTTATGGCAAAGAGGGAACCGTTATGAATCTTGAAGGGCGACTGCTCCCAGTTAGGTCGGCTCCAATCGAGAACAATCACGCTGAGGATTTCACTGGACTTGTAAGACACTTTGGTGAGGCTTCAGGAGTGCGCCTTGAAGGTAGAAGTACCCGCAGTGCCCGCCGGGTACTCCGGAAGAAATTTGACGTCGACTTAAATGATCTTAATGACCAAGGTGTTCTTGGTGAGGCAGAGACCGAATCGTCTCGTCAGGACAGTAGTAAGGTCAACCGAGGTCAGAAGGGTAATGCTTTTCTAACTAAGGCTATGGTTCGCACCGAATATTTAGACAAGAATCCAAGCCTCCGTGCTTCGAACGGGGGAGTCTTATTACGCATTAACCCCGCCGAAGCCAATGCTTGGGGCCTACACGATTCGGATGTTGTCAGTGTAATGGTTGGAAAACTCCGGCGTCTTGTTACGATCCAGAGTAGCGAACTAATTCCAGAGGGGTTCATGCATGTACCATCTTTACCAGATCAACCAGCAGGCCTAGTTCAGGTCGACTTGGGAACTATTCAGATAGAGCGTTCAGCACTGGAAACAGTCTGATGGATTCTTTGCTTGCCACCCTCATTAAGGCTCTATTAATGTGCGTCATCTTGCTGGGTGTATTCGCTTATATGACGGTTATTGAGCGCCGCCTTTTGGCTCGCATGCAAAACCGTATTGGTCCGAATCGAGTAGGACCCTTCGGCTTGCTACAACCGATTGCTGATGCTATTAAGTCTATTTTCAAGGAAGACATTGTCGTGTCAGCGGCTGACCGATTCGTATATATTTTGGCGCCCTTTGTATCGATTACTTTTGCATTAGCTGCTTTTGGAGCGATCCCAGCAGGACCTGCAGGGAGTTTATTTGGTCTTGATCCATGGATCGTAGATCTTGACATAGGCTTACTATTCATTTTTGCTGCAACATCGATTGGGGTATACGGTATCTTTCTAGGTGGGTGGGCGTCTAACAGTAAATATTCACTGCTAGGTAGTCTTCGATCAAGCGCTCAGCTGATATCGTATGAGCTCGGTTTGGGATTCTCAGCGCTTACTGTACTCATGATAGCGGGAACACTAAACCTACGAGAGATCGTTGACCTTAATGTATGGTCCGTTCATCCGCTTTTATGGGTTCCCCTCGCCGTTGCTTTTGTAACTTTCCTTATTTCCGGAATTGCTGAGGTTAACCGTACGCCATTCGATTTACCTGAGGCGGAGCAGGAGTTAGTAGCGGGTTATTTAACAGAATATTCATCTATCAAGTGGGCGCTTTACCAGATGGCCGAGTATGTCAACATGCTGACTGCATCTGCTGTTGTGAGCACATTATTCCTTGGTGGTTGGCGGGGACCAGAGTTCCTGGATTTTTTCATACCAGGTATTTCGCAATGGCCGTTTATCTGGTTGATACTTAAGATGGCCCTGTTTATGTTTCTCTTCATTTGGTTGCGGGCAACATTACCAAGATTACGTTACGACCAGCTGATGAGGTTTGGTTGGGTCTACCTTTTCGAAATTGCCTTAGGTGCAGCGCTCGTCACTGGGGCGGTGATCGCATTTGTGCTTTAAATATTCTCCTCAACATTGCTCAGCAGGTTTCTCTCTACAGGAGGCGCACACATGAGTGTTCTCGATATAGCTAAAGGGATGGGAGTGACTCTAGGCCATCTTTTCAAGAGACCTGCCACTGTCAGTTACCCGGAGGAGTTAGTAGACATCAAGCCCCGGTTCCGAGGAAGGCATCATTTACTTCGTCACCCTGATACCGGTTTAGAAAAATGCATTGGATGTAGTCTTTGTGCTGCTGCCTGTCCGGCTTACGCAATTTACGTTGAGGCTGCTGAGAATGATCCAGAGGACCCAACTTCGGCTGGGGAACGCTATGCCAGCATTTACGAGATCAACATGTTGCGATGTATTTTCTGTGGCATGTGTGAAGAAGCCTGTCCTACAGGAGCGATAGTCCTTGGTCACGAGTTTGAACTAGCTGATTTTCGTTCTGAAGATTTCACATATGGCAAGGACGACATGATGGTGGGCGTCCAAGGAAGTAAATGGCAACGCCGTGAAGCCGAGCGTC
>CEQQ01029372.1_pt1 | contig 17186 bp, 10 predicted proteins | sample 531041 | NCBI WGS metagenome assembly CEQQ01 (sample SAMEA2621222, study PRJEB7988) | marine metagenome | biome: marine biome (ENVO:00000447); feature: deep chlorophyll maximum layer (ENVO:xxxxxxxx); material: "saline water (ENVO:00002010), including plankton (ENVO:xxxxxxxx)" | depth 150 m | reverse complement strand
CGATATCTACAGCAACCAAATTCGTGACAATCTGAGCCCGGGCAACATCATCATGTGTTCCCACGGCTTTAACGTGCACTTTGGCCAGGTCGAAGCACCTGAAGGTGTAGACACCCTATTGGTCGCACCGAAAGGCCCTGGTCACCTCGTCCGCAGCGAATTTGAAAAGGGTGGTGGTGTACCAGCACTGATCGCACTTAACGAAGGTGCCTCCGATGAGACATTCCAATTAGGTTTGGCTTACGCCAAAGGCATTGGTGGTACTCGCGGTGGTGTTATTCAAACCTCGTTTGCAGAAGAAACTGAAACGGACCTGTTTGGTGAACAAGTCGTACTTTGCGGCGGCGTTAGCGAATTGGTCAAGATGGCCTTCGAAACACTTGTCGAAGCCGGCTACCAACCAGAAATGGCATACTTCGAATGCCTTCATGAACTCAAGCTCATCGTAGACCTGTTCTATGAAGGCGGACTGAGTTACATGCGTTACAGTGTTTCCAACACTGCTGAATTTGGTGACTACAGCACTGGCGAACGCATCATCAACGAAGACACACGCACCGAAATGCGTAAAGTGCTTAAGGAAATCCAGGACGGCGTATTCGCTCGTAACTGGATCCTTGAAAACCGCGCTGGTGCTCCGGCATTCAAGGCACGTCGCCGACGCGACCATGACCATGAACTGGAACAAGTCGGTCGTCGTCTACGAAAGCTAATGACTTGGATTGATGCCAAGGAAGTTTAATCCTCCGGCTCTTCCCTGCTTACAACCAAGAATGCCTGCTGTCGTCGCTATAATGCAGTGACAGTGGGCATTTCTTTTTGAATTCAAGTACCAACGGTATCGCTCTTCAACATGGCAACCGAATCGCTGCATTCAAATCATAATCGGATATACGGTAGCAACCGGTTCGTCTATCCAGTACTAAGCCGTCGCAGTAACGGAGTTTCACTGGGCGTAAACCTAAACCCAGACAAGGTCTGCAATTTCGATTGCATTTATTGCCAGGTTGATCGCACCACTCGCAGCGAAACGCGATTTGTCGAAATGGATCAGCTATTGGTAGAGCTGCGTACAACACTCGATTTTATTACGAGTGGTGAATTCTTCGGCGATGGACCCTTTAAAGACATCCCACCAGAATTGAAGCGGCTCAACGACATCGCATTTTCCGGCGACGGTGAACCGACAACCTATAAAAACTTTGATGAGATTATTTCCGCGTGTGCTTCCTTAAAGCAAGAGTTAGAACTCGACGACGTCAAAATGGTGCTCATCACTAATGCCAGTATGTTTCACCGTGACCATGTAAAAGCTGGTCTACAAATTCTGGACGAGAATCGGGGAGAGATATGGGCCAAGCTGGAAGCCGGTACGGAAGCCTATTTTCAAACTATTGATCGAACGAGTTTTAAGCTTCAAGAAATCGTCGACAATATTTCAGCGGCCGCTCAACGTAGAAGTGTTGTAATTCAATCATTGTTTATGAATGTAAATGGTGTTGCCCCATCGAATGAAGAGTTACTGGCATTTTGTAGTCGGCTCAGTGAAATCGTTACAGCAGGTGGAGCAATTGATCACGTGCAGGTATACACGGTAGCCCGACCACCGGCGGAATCATTTGTCACAGCATTGAGCAATTCGGAAGTGGATCAGATTGTCACTCTCGTCAAAGAACAAACTGGTATCACCGCCGTTCCCTATTACGGAATTTCGTGACACACTGAGATCATGAACAACACCCGCGAAGAGACCGCCGAATCGCCAGCTGAACCATTAAGCGAAGTGGAAGACGCACGGCCAGCCGAGTTTCAATACGAACCATCACCTTTTAAGGCACTAAATATCATCATCCTGACGCTGCTTGCGTTCGGGTTGTATATCGCCATTGGTTCCTTCATTGCATGGGACAGGGAAGGGGATGAATTCGGTTTGGAAATGAAGCTTAAGCGATTCGGATGGATCGTCGGATGCTCGCTTACTTTTATCGCGTTCATGTGGTTGCTATTACGCAAGCACAAGCGCAGATAGTCTGTGCGATTAGATCATGCCCGCATCCACTTCCAGCATCGTCTGGCGGCTCCTTGGAATATGGTGCGGTTGGGACACTCTAGCTACCTCAGGTACCGCTAATTCATGGGCAGCCGCGGGGCTCGGCGAAGCCGAACCCGCAGGGCATGTTATCAAAACGCTTTCCATTACATGTTAGCCACCAACCGTTGGTCTCATCCGTTCCCCTAATCGCTTAAGTGTACGACTCATGTCATTACGACTTAGATGCACATGTACCAGACTAAGTCCGTCGCGATCATTCCATGCTTTTTCAAGGACATCAGCCAGATCACCTTCTGTGTGCACTTCATAGCCAGTGCCTCCGCGTAACACTTGCGGGATTTTCGAATAATCCCAACTGTGAATTTCGTTGTACTCCCATGATCCCGGGTGGAGCACACGCTCTGTGCCATAACCCCCATTGTCCAAGACGAATACGATTGGGGCATAACCATTGCGAACGATTGTGGACAATTCCATTCCGGTCATTTGGAAAGCACCATCACCACAAAGAACGACGACTCTTTGATCGGGTCGGGCTACCTGAGCGCCCAACGCAGCCGGTACGGAAAATCCCATGGAAGTATAGTAAGCCGGGCTAATGAACTCTGTGCGACCTTGAGTCACCAAATCCGTTGCGGCAAATAGTGAATCACCAATATCCGCGATGACCATGGTATTGGAATCCAGTTGCTCATTGAGCATGGTGACCATCCTTGAGATTTCAATCGGCCGGGAGTCTTCCACTTGAATCGTTGGACTGGTGATTGTTAAACGATCCGGTATCCTGCGACGCTGTGCGAACACTGGTCGGCTGATGATTGCCTCCATCAAATCCTTGAGCGCAACATCGTGATAGAAGTGATTCTTGATCTGTAATTGCTCGCTCGTTATGTTGATACACCGTGCATTATCGAGCGATGCAGAATTGATCCCCATATTAATGTCAGTCATAAACGTACCAAGCATCAGGATCAGATCACTCGACTCCACGAACTCTGTCACAGCATCATGACCAAGTGCACCTTCGTAGAGTCCAACATAGAGCGGATGAGTTTCACGAATGACACTTTTACCAAGCATGGTGGAAGCAACGGGAATCCCAGTTTGCTCGGCAAATTGGAGGACGTAGTCCTGCAGTCCAAACCGATGAATCTCGACACCAGCCAAAATGAGTGGTCGCTTTGCTGACTCAATTGCGTGAACGATTTCATCCGCAGCTTCGTTGACCACTTCTTCACTCGCCGTTGCGTCGACTTGATGATACGGATGCGTTAACTGAGGTACGACGTTCACGATGTTCCTTGGTAAGTCGAGATAGACCGGGCGTTTATATCGATAAGCAGCATCAAGTACTCTGTTAATTTCACGAAATGCATTGATCGGATCGCTCAATTCGGCGCCGGTAATACATAGTTTGTCGAGGACATCAATTTGTGTTCTAAAATCCCGGACCTTGTGATGTAACAGCGGGTTATTTAACCGCTCATTCATTCCCGGCGAACCTGTGATGAGAACGACAGGTGACTTCTCCGCAAAGGCACCAGCTATCGCATTGCAGACACTCAAGCCACCAACGCAGTATGTAACACAGACAGCACCCATTCCGTGAACACGAGCGTAAGCATCTGCCGCGAAGCCCGCACAGTCTTCACGCGTACAACCAACCACGTTTATTTCGCTGTCTTCCAGCATGCTATAGAGCGACAAGACATAATCACCGGGAATCCCAAAGAGATCTGATATCCCATAATCTTGTAAGCGACGAATCAAGTATTCGCCTACGGATACCGGCGTGGATCCCAGATGTGTTTCAGAAGCAGTCGACGCAGGTTTTACGTTAGCCATAACCTTAGGCTCCTTACCATAGATGACTAAAGGAAATCGCACTTCGCCCCTTGGTGTAATGGTAGACACGCATCTAATTCCCATGCCTTAAAAGAGGTTTTGATGGCGAATTAATAGGGTAAATGGCGTGCAGAATTAAAAGAAAGCTTGGTGGTCACTTAGCTTTCTACATGCCCTGCGGGTTCGGCTGCGCCGAGCCCTGCGGCTACCTATATCATCATCGTTTCCTGCATCGTCCGTCTTCCTCGACGTGCGTCTAATATCTAACACCCGACATCTAACTGCGGTATACTCTCACGAAAGGAATCTATTTGGGATTGGAGGCCCGATGTCGTCGCGTTCGTTTGTTCATCTTCACTGCCACACGCATTACAGCCTGCTCGACGGCGCGTCGAGTATTCCAAAGCTGGTTGGACGTGCTAAAGATCATGGAATGAATTCTCTGGCAATTACCGACCATGGCAACCTACACGGAGCGTTGCAATTCTATCGGGAATGCAAAAAGAACGACATCAATCCCATCATCGGATACGAAGCCTACATCGCCCCCGGAGCTAGATCTGATCGCTCCGCTGGCAACATGAAGGACTCGAACTATCACCTCACACTACTCGCCCAGAATAAGACCGGCTTTCAGAATCTCGTCAAAATGGCGTCAGCAGCTTACCTGGAAGGATTCTATTTCAAGCCACGAATCGACAAGGAATTACTTGAAGCACACAGCGAGGGGATCATCTGCCTAAGTGGTTGTGTCTCGAGCGAATTCAGTCAGGCCATTCTCAAGGGCTGGGGAGACACACCTCAACTGGAAAATGCCATCGAGGTAGCCAAGTGGTTCCAATCTGTATTTGATGACCGGTTCTATCTGGAAATCATGAACAACGGTGTCGAAATCCAACGTATCCAGCTAGAGGGTGCCGTTGAGATTGGAAAACAAATCGGCATTCCCGCTGTTGCCACAAGTGATTGCCATTACGTCGATAAGGAAGATGCGGAAGCACAGGATGTGATGCTCTGCATCAATACGGGACGATACCGCACCGATACATCCCGTATGAAAATGGACGGCAACCAGTACTTCCTGCGCTCTCCGGAAGAGATGTATGAGAAGTTTTCCGGGTTGGAAGAAACGGTTGCACGATCTCAGGAAATCGCGAATACGGTTGATATCGATCTAGAACTCGGTAAGCGGCACTTTCCAACATTCGCACCACCAGAACAGCAATCCTCGGAAGACTACCTGAGGGAGCTTTGTATCCAAGGCCTGAAGGAACGGTATGCCGACAACGAAGAAATGTGTCCAGCGGGGGAGTTGTCTCAAGTGGTCATGGATCGGCTTGACCGCGAACTAGGCGTAATCAACAAACTCGGCTTCCCGGACTACTTCCTGATCTGCTGGGACTTCGTCATGCAGGCAAGAGAGAAGGGGATACCAACAACAGCGCGTGGAAGCGGTGTCGGTGCAATCGTCTGCTATGCACTTTACTTAAGCCACGTTTGTCCCATCAAGTACGACCTGCTGTTTGAACGTTTCCTGGATGAAAACCGTCTGGAAGCACCTGATATCGATATCGATTTTTGTAAGGAACGTCGTGGCGAGATCATTCGCTACGTCAAAGATAAGTACGGTGAAGCAAATGTTGCTCAGATCGGTACATTTGGCACCTTAGCCGCACGTGCTGCGATTAAAGATGTCGGCCGGACTCTGGGAATTCCGCTGGCACGTGTAAATCAAATTACCGGAATGATTCCCGAAGAGTTGGGAATTACTTTGCCCAAGGCGCTTGAGAAAAGTGGTGAGTTATCAGACGTCTACGAAGCAGATGGTGAAATCCGTGAAATGGTGGATCTCGCACTACGTATCGAAGGCTTGGCTCGCAATGTCGGTACGCATGCAGCAGCTGTAGTGATCGGTGATAAACCCCTTACCGAATACGTGCCGCTTAGCCGAGTTTCCGGCAAACAGGATGTTATCACCCAGTGGTCGATGAACGATGTTGAAGATGCCGGCCTGTTAAAGATGGACTTTCTGGGTCTGCGTAATCTCACGATCCTGCGCATTGCCGTTGACCTAATCGAAGAGACAACCGGCAAAGTCATCGACCCGCTGAAATTCCCACTTGATGATGAAGAGACATTTGCACTTTTATGCCGCGGAGAAACAAAAGGTGTCTTCCAGTTGGAAAGTGGTGGTATCCGCGATCTGCTTCAGCGTATGAAGCCGGACCACTTCCGCGACATCATCGCTACAGCTGCCTTGTATCGTCCCGGACCGCTCGAAGGTGGAATGGTTGATGAATACATAGAAGTTAAGCACGGCCGCAAGGAAGCGAATTATGCACATCCGGTACTCGAGGAAATTCTGAACGAAACCCATGGCGTGATGGTCTACCAGGAACAGGTGATGCGAATCCTCAATCGCCTCGGTGGAATCGAGTTAGCCAAAGCGTATACGTGTATTAAGGCGATCAGTAAGAAGAAAGAGTCGATCATCAATGCCAATCGTGAGGAGTTCCTCAAAGGCGCTGTTGAAAGCGGACTCGATGCCAGATTTGCCGAAGAACTATGGGTCATGATCACCAAATTTGCTGGCTATGGCTTCAATAAGAGTCATTCGACGGCCTATGCACTGATCGCCTATCAAACGGCCTACCTAAAGTGCCATTATCCTGTGGAGTTCATGGCTGCATTGCTCAGCGGTGATATCCCCGGCCGTAACTTTAAGAAGAAAGACTCTCTGGTAGAGCACCTTGAAGATTGTGATCGCATGGGAATCGAAGTGGTCGCACCAAGTGTAAACACATCGGATGTTGAATTCAGTGTTGCTGACGGGAAGATCTTCTTTGGCTTGTCCGCTATTAAAGCTTGTGGTGGAAGTGCAGCTGAGGCCATCGTCGCAGCACGAAAAGCCGACGGTGAATTCACGGATCTCTATGATTTCTGCGAACGCGTTGAGACGGCGCAATGCAACCGATCTGCAATTGAGACTCTGATCAAGGCGGGCGCTTATGATGCCTTTGGAGCCCACCGCCGACAATTGATGGAGATAGTGGACCGGGCGATCCAGTCCGGGCAAGCTGCTTTGGCAGACAAGCGAAGTGGGCAACAGTCACTCTTCGGTGCCGTCGAAGAAGAAAATGGCCAGGCGGAAGTTATGTTGCCTGACGTGCCTGAATTTGAAGAGCGAGAAAAGCTGTTCATGGAAAAGGAAGTGCTCGGCTACTATTTGACGAGTCATCCACTTGAACAGTACGCCAATCAACTTACTCAGTTCTGCAGTCACAGCACCAAGAGTATCGGTCCGCTACCGGATCGAGCCGAAGTGATCATGGGAGGTATGATCTCGTCGATAAAACTGGCTCACACTAAGAACGGTAAACCCGGTGCCCCTACAAGGTATGCCAACTTTGATCTGGAAGATATAGAAGGGAATATCCGCTGCATACTTTGGCCGAACAACTTTACGGATCAAGGACACTTGGTCGAAGCGGATTCGATTCTTGTCGCTCGTGGAGTTCTGGACCGACGTGGCGGTGGTGATGAAGCTAACCTGATCATCAACGAGTTGATACCTCTTAGTGAGCTCGATACGCGTTACACCGAAGGGATCATCATTCGCATCGATGAAACGAAGCATGACGATGACATGGTAAACCGGATCCGTGAAATTACTCGTGGATATCCCGGTGGCCAACGTCTCGAATTCATGATTCAACTGGCCGATGGCTGCCGAGTACGGATGAAATCACAGGCTCAAGGTATTGAAGTGACCTCGGAGTTACGCGGCCGGCTTGACGATTTACTTGGACCTGGCAATCTCCAGATGCTGATTAATCGGCCAAAGCCACAGGTGAATGCCGGATATGGTGGCGGCTATCGCCGAAATCGAGCTTAACTGCATAACGGTTGTTACTGCAGTTTCTTTGCACATTCTCTACAGATGGCTTACGTGTAAGACGGCCGGCGGGTACTCGCGAGTTTGCCACGTGAAATCAGGGAATACCCGGTCAACTTCAAACCGCTGATCTGACTCTAGGCAAAACATAGAACCTTTCGGAGCCAGCTCCATTAAGGACGTTATGAGAGCTTGAATCTCAGATTCCATGTCAATAAACAAATCATAGGGCGGACTACAAAAAACAGACCAGGGGCGATTCGGCAATTGGACCAGTCCTTTGGCAAAACGATGATTGAACCAAAAAAACGTGTCAGAGGTAACAATTTCACAGACATCCTCTTCACCAATTTCGCGGATGTTGTCGTTAATGATGCGTGCGGTTGGAAAATGCCGCTCAATCATCAATAAGCTGGATGCACCCCGGCTGATAGCTTCTAAACCGATTGCACCGGTACCAGCGAATAGATCAATAACATGGGTGTCTTTAACCGCTGATCCAACCAGATTAAACATGGCTTCCCGCACGCGTTCCTTCATCGGTCGTGTACGTTTATCTCCACTGTACTGGATTGACCGGCCACCATGCTTTCCGCCGATAATCCTCAGCTTCGAGGTGGTATGTTGCTGCCAATTGTGTTTTGCCATTGATACATTACCCCTTGTTAGGCATAAATTGCAGCGGTTGTGTCACCAGTGACACACGATATAAACCGAATTGATGTCGGTTGCGTACAATATACCAATGGGTGTTTCATTCCCATGATATAGTTAGTTAAACACCGTGGTGATGAGTGTACCGCGGTAATTCTCAATCCAACAGGTATTCAAGAGAAGTAGCGTGATGACAAAGCGTTTTGTAATGATTGTGTTACTTGTGGCTGCCATTGCTGTAGCACCAATATGTACATCCAACTCAGTTTTTAGTGTGTTTGGACAAAATCAAGACGGTGGGATTGGGGGATTAAAGGGCCCGGCCAGAACCAAGTACGAGGCCACGCTTGAAGAGTGGCGTGGAATTCTAAAGACCTTGCAACAACTTCGTGTCCGATTCAACGAAGCGGATATTAGCGAAGTAAATGGCATCAAGAAAGAATGGGAAGATGCCATTACACGTGGAAATGAATTGATTCCTCAATTGCGGGACGATGGTCTGGCCGCCTTTGTTGAATCCCCAAATGAAGACAACGTTCTCACCCAACTTCTGTTAAAACTCGCAGAAGATGCGATGGATAAGAATGACTTTGACGTGGTGGCCAACATGACATCCACCATGCTAAACAGCGGGTGTACCGTGCGCTCTCTATATAATCTCGCAGGTATTTCGATGTTCTGCATTCACGAATTTGAAATCGCTAAAGTGTTCCTAACCAAGGCACAGGAATTAGAAGAGATCTCTGAGATGGCCATAGGCGATCTGAAAGATATAGATAGCTACACCGAGTTCTGGAATCGTGAACAGGAAATCAGAACAGCCGAAGCAGAAGCTGACAACCTACCACGTATAACGTTTAAGACAACGCGTGGTGATATCGTTATCGAGCTATTCGAGAATGAAGCACCCGGCACAGTCGGTAATATGATCAGCCTTGTCAGCAGCGGATTTTACGACAATCTGAAATTCCATCGGGTATTACCAAACTTTATGGCACAAGGTGGATGTCCAAAGGGTGACGGCACAGGTGGTCCGGGTTATGAAATCCTTGATGAGTGTGATCCTGCCACACACCCGAGTCGCCGAATTCACTTTGGCGGAACCTTAAGTATGGCAAATCAAGGCACATCCAATACTGGTGGTAGCCAGTTCTTCATTACCGTCCGTCCAACATCGTTCCTCAATAACAAGCACACCGTCTTTGGGCGAGTGATCGAAGGGCTTGATGTCGTTAGAGCATTACAACAAGTCGACCCTGAAAAACCGGATCCATCGGTCACTGCTGATCGGATTTTAGAAGCCGTTGTGACGCGTACTGGTTCAAAGCCAGTCGAAGAATACTTGCCGGCGAAAGTCAACTAGCGAGCCTCCAACGCCTCTTCACTATCAGCCACGCGTTCGACAACCGGTTTGTCTTTGTCGTCGATCAGGCTCAAACTCAACCAACCATCTCCGATTGTGAAGTGCTCCACGTCACAATCAGCAAGGTTCTCGTTGTTGACCATATCAGTCTTAAAGATTGCTACCGGTCGCGCCTTGGAGAAGACTTTGTTAAACACTGCCTGCAACGCGATTCGGTCACCAAGCTTTAGACCACGACCTGCTATCTGAATGATTCCGGTGCGTGCTAACTGAGCATCGATTTTCTCGTGTTTCGCCGTATAAGTTACGAGAATAGCGAAGTTCTTGAACTTCAGCCTTCTGCTGGATAACTCACGGATGTGCATCAGGATGCTTGCCTTGCCATTATGAAAGCGGATCCGGACCGACTCTCGTTCCGCAAGTTCCACAATGACATCCGAGGGAACATCATCCGGTACGGTGTAATCTTCATTTCCCAGACTGGTCGCAACATGGCTCATTAGCTCCGGCAAAGTACACCGGCGTCCGTCAATGTCTAGTTGCTCAAGTACGTTGTTAATCGCTGATTCATGAATCTGGATTCCAAGAATGCTTTCTGGATTAAGAACCGGCCGGTGGCTAAAGGCTGCCAGTTGATGAGGGCCGGCCAGGCGATATTGCACTAGCAAATCGTCTTCGGTTGAATCCAGATCAACAACAACGGGGCTCAGATCCATCGCTCGCATTGGCTCGAGCCACTTCGCATTAAAAGTGTCTTTCAGGCCACCGAGTTCACCATCTACCTGATCGTCGAGCTTCTCTTTCACCATACGCTCGACTTTGCTTGCCATTTGCCGGCGGGCAAGTTCGGTGCGTTGGCGATACTTGCTCTTCGCCATGTTCTGCGCCAATCCGTTTAACAACGGCACGCCATCGTACTCCGTATCCAACTTAGTAAGCTTGCTGTCTGCATGAACGGTTGTTTCTGTTGTTCCAATTCGAATTCCGCTCGAGTCGATGGTCATTACTTTTTTGGCAACGAATTGTGCTGTGCCAGCGTTGTGAAAAACGGTCCCCGCACGCTTGGCTTTTGTACTGGATATAACATCTCCATCTGCCGTAATCCCAATCACCCAACGACCGGCACCCGGCTGAAATACAACACCCAAATTTGTCTTAGTTTCACTGAGTCCTGATACCTTGGTGCCTTGAATCGTCTCGTCGATTTCGGTCTCCATAACCCGTTCTCCGGCGAGCAACTGGTTGAGGAAACCTGCGGCAACGGAAATATGGATATTTCCTCCCCGATACTCCGATTCGATCTGTTGACCTATTTCCGCGATATTGTCATTCTCTGACCAACGTAGCGTCTGATATATATCTGCAATCGGGCTTGCTTGTCGATTTGCCCGACCCGCTTCGAATTGTTCGATCCGGCGCAGGAGTTGAGGGTAATCAACTGGCTCTACGGTCCATCGCCGCAATGCCAACATCAATTGTTGGAAACACGATTCACGGAGTAATTCTCTTTGTTCTATCGTCAAATAACTTGAGTGCATTCGAATGAGCACTTCACGCGCAACATCCATACGGTGTTCTGGATCAACAGCGCCTTCTGCCTTCGCAAGCTCCTCTACTTCGTTAACCATGAGATAGTCGAGCCAACTAGCTTTCTCTTTTGAAACGCCAAGTCGTTCGTGAACCTGGTTAACGGCATCCAATAAGTCGATTGGTGCGAGGTCAGAGATTCGATAAAACTGACTTTGCTTGGACACAACGTTGTAGACTGAAGTCCAGACTTCGATCCTGCGATCGATGCCCAGTGTGATCCGTCGAATTTCACTTGCCACATCCGTTGCTGTGGTACTTGCAAGCTCGTTACCCATCTCAGAAAGTCTTGCCAAGTCATTGAATGATTCCACAGAACGTGGGTCAGCTAACTGTGGTAGTGACTGGAGTTTTCCGAGGCTCCTCAATAGATCGCTTGCCCATTGTGAAGCAACAGGATGAGTTTGTAATTGGTTTAGTTGCTTTAACAAGACTTTCGCCACTGGCCATTGTTGTATGCTCGAAATCTGAATCGTCAGATCTGATCGTGGGATGGCCGTGGATGTCAGACCCTTGGCTGTAGGATCGCTCCACTTCTTCAGATCAACTTCAATAGGCGCAAACCGATAGGGAGCAGGCGAATCAACAATGCTTACCGGCGTCTTAGCGCCAACTGTCTTATCAGATTCCTGTTTAGGTGTTTGAAATGCGACAGGCTGGAGTGGCAACGCGGGCATCGGGATAACACTTTCGTTACCGTTTTCTGCACCAATCTTTTGTTGAGTTTCTTCATCTGGAATGCCGGCAATGAAAACAGAATGCGATTCGATAATTGGTTCGGTTGGAACGACCGCATCAACATTTTGATCTTCTTGTGTGTCCGAGCCAATAACCGAGTTAACCAATTCGGTAATCTGCTGATCTGCTTCGATCGCGGCTTCGATTTGTGATGGTACTGGGAATGCTTGATTCCTAGCATTCTGTTTTGCAAACGTAACAGGTTGGAATAGCTGCTGAGAGTAATCACGGCTTGCAACAACACGTGGTCCTTGGCTTGTAGGGACTTGCTCCCACACTTGAACTGCGGTGATCACTGCCACAAGTAGAGCGACTGATGAAGTAAGAATAATCGTGTGATGTGATCGTCGCATTGCTTTAGCAAACTCTTTAATTAGCCGATGTTTAAGTACGGACTGCAGGTATCAGTGCAGCAAGTGCGCGCACATTATCCCCGAGGTAGTCCCTATCAATATGAATCGGGATTTAAGGGGCCAAAAGTAGAATCCAAATGGCTATAAACAGCGTGCTTCCGCCAAAGGGCTAGCAAGATAGATAAGATAGAGAGAGTTAACGGCTACTCTTTTTTTTCTGAGGGATTTTCTTCTTTGCCTTCACCATCTTTTTCTTTTTCCGGCGGTGGCGTTCCGAATGGTTTCGCAGGTGTAACCTTGATGCGGGTAGCCTTGGCTTGCCGTAATTTTACAGCCTGAGTGTAATACCAGGCTTCCACTTCAACCTTGTCGCCGAGGCTAATCATCCGCCAGTCATTCGTTTTTACGTGAATAACCGGTTTCTGTGAGACCATGGCCTGAACTGGATAGTTACCTGCCTGCACCGTCAATTTATTGTCTTTCAACGAAGCGACACGACCTGATACGAGGAACTTTGCGGCAGGTTCCGTCTTGGGCTTTTCTTTATTTCCGCCCTCTCCAAAAAGTTTCTTCTGTCCAAAATCCGCTTCTTTAGAAACACCAAACTGGGTGCTCTCATCAGGGGAAAAGAGCCAAAGTTCCCGGATCTCACCCTGCGGTTTTCCCTTGGCGGTGTAGTATCCGGAGAACCGGACGAACATACCGCGACGCACCCAATTCGGTAACGCCGAGCCCGCGATTTCAAGCGAGGTTGCTTTATCTGGCATGGCCACGAGCCATACATCATCGTCGGCCGTTTTGATCTGGATGACCCCATTTCGCATGCCAGTGATGGTACCGCTTGTGCGAAGGTTGGTTTTCGGATTCTGCTGTTGGGCCTGAACCTCACTAATCCCAGCGACCAAATCTACAAGCAGGACAACGAGTATCAGAACTGCAATATTTCGTTTCATTTCAAACATCACCGTTTCATCAGCTGTGAAACAAAACGATCATCCGAGCTTAACGGTTGGCCGTTTTGTTGTGCGAAATAAAAGGGGGGTAGTTATTGTTTGCCTCTCGAGCCAAACTAGTTGATACACCCGATGAGCTAATAACACTAGTTCAATTATAGACCTCAATTCACCGAGTTGTGCGATCCATTTTAGTGATGAGCCAGACGAATTCCAGAATCACGGTGCCTAAGTTCCAGGCTTTTAAGTCTCAGGGACACCGTATTTCTATGCTGACTGCGTATGACTACACAACGGCGGCCATTCTTGATCAGTCCGGAATTGAAGGAATTCTAGTGGGGGATACGATGGCGATGGTCGTGCAGGGCCACGATACAACATTACCGGTTACCCTCGACGAGATCATTTACCATGCTGAAATGGTAGGACGAGCAGTCAACAATGCCTTGGTCATTGTCGACTTACCGTTTCCAACGAATCATGTCGGCATTCATAACGCCGTAACTAGTGCTGGCCGAATCCTCAAGGAAACTAAGTGCCAGGCCGTGAAACTCGAAGGCGGCGCTGATCAGGCCGAGACAATTTCAGCGTTAGTAACCGCTGGGATTCCCGTTATGGCTCACATTGGTCTGCGTCCTCAAAGTGTCCTGACGATCGGTGGCTACAAAGTCCAGCGTGATCGTGACCAATTGATGGAAGATGCTCACACTGCTCAGCAAGCAGGTGCCTTTGGCATTGTTCTGGAGTGCATACCTTCGGAAATCGCTGAAGAAATCACGAATACACTTGCCATTCCAACCATTGGAATTGGCGCCGGGGTAAACTGCGACGGCCAGGTCCTGGTAACTAATGACTTACTTGGCTTGTCACTTGGACATGTGCCCAGATTTGTAAAGCAACATGCAAATCTCAAACAGGTAATTGCTGATGCGGCTGCAGCATATCGGGATGAAGTGAGAGACTCCAGTTTCCCCGACTCAGAGCATTCATACAGCTAACCAACCAATCCACCGCGAACTCCCGAATGCCAAATCGCCTAGCTGATCAATCTAGTCCTTACCTGCTTCAACACCAAGATAATCCGGTTGATTGGTACCCGTGGAACGATGAGGCCTTAAGCCGGGCGCGACAGGAAAACAAACCTATTTTCCTGTCCATAGGTTATTCCGCCTGCCACTGGTGTCACGTGATGGAGCACGAGAGTTTCGAAGACACCAGAATCGCAGAGTTGCTTAACGATCGGTTCATTAATATCAAAGTCGATCGTGAAGAACGTCCTGATCTGGACCAGATCTACATGGATTCTGTTCAAGCAATGACTGGCCACGGCGGCTGGCCCATGTCTGTATTCCTAACACCCGATGGCCAACCTTTCTTTGCTGGCACTTACTTTCCGCCATCACCGCGAATGAACATGCCGTCATTTGAACAGGTGATTATGGGCGTTGATAACGCCTGGCAGAATCGGCAGGACAAGGCGTTGGAACAGGCCGCTGAAATCTGTGAACACTTGGGAAGAGCTTCCCAAACTCCGCCAAGTCACGATGAGGTGCCGTTATCGCTGGATCTAATTGACGATGCGGTACGTGGCATCATGGCATCGGTTGACCGGCAGTGTGGTGGCTTTGGCACGGCACCAAAATTCCCACACGCGATGACACTCAGGCTAATGCTAAACGCGTGGGCAAGAACGAATGAAGCGGATCTACTCGAGCAAATTGAGTTTTGTCTAACGAATATGGCTGCCGGTGGAATCTATGACCACATCGGTGGTGGATTCGCCCGGTACACAGTAGACCGACGATGGCTTGTTCCACACTTTGAAAAGATGCTCTACGACAATGCCCTGCTCACCGGAATCTATCTGGACGCGTTTCTGGCGACTGGAAACCCGGTCTATCGAAAAGTAGTGGTCGGGACAATTGATTATATCGTTCGGGATATGACTAACCCCGATGGTGGCTTTTACAGTAGTGAAGATGCCGACAGTGAAGGCGAAGAAGGCAAGTTCTACGTTTGGACAGTTGATGAAATAAAGAGTGCTCTGGGAGATGAGAATGCTGAGTTATTCTGCGCAGCATATGACATTACAGAGAAAGGTAATTTCGAAGGCAAGAATATTCCCAATCTACTCAATGGACTTCAGGTTGCGTTGGAGTTAGCTGATGGCAATGCTGAGCTATTGCGTGATCGACTTGAGGTTAGTCGGGATACGTTATTTGAAGTTAGAAAGGAACGAATTCATCCGGGTAAGGACGATAAGATTCTCGCCAACTGGAATGGCCTCATGATCGATGCCATGGCACGTGCAGGACTAGCACTTGATCGAACTGATTATGTCGACACCGCTATCAAGGCTGCACAATTCCTACTAGATAACCTGATGAAGGACGACCGTTTACTGCACAGTTATCGTCAGGGTGTATCTCAGTTTAATGGGTATCTGGATGACTATGCCTGTCTGGCCAATTCACTTGTAACACTTTACGAGGTAACCGCCGACTCCCAGTGGCTGAAACAGGCTCTGACTCTTTGCAAACAGATTGTTGAACACTTCCATGATGACCAGCTCGGTGGATTTTTCTACACGTCTGACGATCATGAGTCGCTGATTTTCAGAAACAAAGATGCACATGACTCTAGTGTGCCAAGTGGTACGAGCATGGCGACTACCGTCTTGCTGCGTCTCGGGATCCTCACCGGTAATCAAGAGTGGATTACGATTGCGGAACAATCGATTCAAAACTCCGTGGAGTCGCTAATGAGAGCGCCCTTGGGATTTGGACAGATGCTTTTGGCTTTAGATTTTGCAGCAACGGAATCGACACAACTGGCGATGGTAGCTGCCGACAAAGCAACGGCCTTATCCGCCATAGCTCCATACTTCAAGCGGTTCATTCCAGCGCGCGTTATTGGTTACAAGGTTTCCGAGTCCACCGAGCCGTCTCTCGAACAGTTGTTTGAAGGTCGTGATTCAAACAGAATTGAGGCTACACTATTCGTTTGCAATGGATTTACTTGCCAAGAACCATGGCAAGGAATTGGTAGAATCCACGAGTCCTGCGATACAATAGGACGTGGATTTTCTGATAACAAGTAGCGCTGGTGAAGGACAACCACTACAAACTTGAAATCGGCTGACTCTAGGGTCCCTACGACAAATGTGGATACGCAAGCGACTAGATCTTGGGTGGAGTGATCTCCACCACGCCATGTGGTATTGCGGGCTTCCCTGTGCGCACGCGGAGCAATCCGTTGCGGATTCATGGTCGCCCAATAGCAATTCCCTCGTGTGCCTCTCCGTCCGCACCGGATTTGATCTGCTGTTTCAGGCGCTCAATTTACCAGCCGGATCGGAAGTACTCGTAAGCGCATTGACCATAGACGGGATGCTTCGTGTTATCGAAGAACATGATTTGGTCGCTGTTCCTGTGGATCTGGATCCCGAAACGATGGCACCGACGGTCGATACCATTTCAAAAGCCATGTCTGAAAAATCGCGTGTGCTGGTTGTAGCTCATCTGTTCGGAGCCCATGTCGATCTGAGTGCGATTCAAGAACTTGCTCAGTCCCGTGAGTTACTACTGGTTGAGGATTGTGCTCAGGCCTTTGAAGGAACTCCGAAAGAGGAAGGCAAAGGATCTGACGTCGTCATGTACAGTTTTGGTCCTATCAAGACGGCCACGGCGCTCGGTGGAGCTATTCTCGACATTAACGATGACGAATTGCTACTCAAGATGAAACA
>CEQQ01067928.1_pt1 | contig 17496 bp, 10 predicted proteins | sample 531041 | NCBI WGS metagenome assembly CEQQ01 (sample SAMEA2621222, study PRJEB7988) | marine metagenome | biome: marine biome (ENVO:00000447); feature: deep chlorophyll maximum layer (ENVO:xxxxxxxx); material: "saline water (ENVO:00002010), including plankton (ENVO:xxxxxxxx)" | depth 150 m | reverse complement strand
GTGAGATTGATTTCCGACGGGTCAGCAAAATTAGGGAATACTTCCTTCCATTTAGGAAAACGACCTTCTACCAGGCCTGTTGTTATCATTGCCGTAGAAGTTCTTACCAACAGATGACCGTCAGATAGCGATACTGTTACCTCTTCTTCCGGATTACCCAGTGCACGATCGATCAATCCCATCGATTTAGATGGAACAATCGTGTTGGATTCCCCCAAGTCGACTGCACCAACGACCTCAACCGGGCCTTCCATCTTTGCGAGACGCCGCCCATCTGTCCCTACAGCCACTAGGTTAGATGAATTCAATTCCAGCAGTACGCCTCCAAGTGCGTATCGACTGCTTTCATTATCCGTTGCATACAGCGTGCGGCGGATCAACTCTTTAAGCAGCTTGGCTGGCAATTTCAGGAATGACTCGGATTCAGATCCATTTACGTCTGGATATTCATCTGGATTCTGGAAAGCCATATTAAACAAGCTGCTCTCACCAGTGATATCCACTGAGCTTTCACTAACAGCCACAGAGAGCTTCTCATCCGTACTCTCCCGCAAGATATTGCCAAACTCCGAAACAGGCAGAACAGCGCTTCCAGGGGCTTCTACGTCGATATCATCAACGCTCAAGCGAATGCCTATCTCCGTATCAGTTGCCATTAACACAACTTGGTCGGCGGAGGCAGAGATTTTAACACATTGCAGAATAGGTTTAGGACTGCGGCTGGGTGCAACGGTAGCTACGGTCTGAAAAGCAACGAGAAGTGTCTCTCGGTTAAAAGTCAGTTTCATGATTCTTACTTTCAAATTGTCAGAGCCATACTTGGTTCGCTATGGCATGAAAACTGGATTGGGTACTTATTACTTATTTTTAAATTAAGTAGTAGTAGTAAGGCGGCAGCGGAATTGTCCACAAAGTGGTTTAGACACGCAAAAAAGCCTTAAAAACAAGAACAGGATATTACAAACACCCTTGCGGAAAACAACTCGATAAGATGTCGGTGATTTGTCCATCAACCGTCATCAAATCAGCCGGTTATAGACAGACCGTCAAACCAGCGAGAATATGGCCAAATTCATAGACAGTAATCTACGTCAGTTAGACAGGTTTTCCACGATTTTTGTTTGTGAATACCGTTATTCAGTTCTCCTGTGTACTACTACTTTGTTGTATAGGTGAATTAGGAAAGCGATCCTCAATGATCGATCTAAGCTCCTGGTAAGTTGTGGTAATAAATGCATCGGAATTAAGACGCAACTGCGTCTTTTCACAAGCATTCATAACGGTTGAATGGTCTCGTCCACCGAAGTACTTCCCGATAGCGGTATAGCTTTCAGCAGTAAACGTCCGGCAGAGCATCATCGCAATTCCGCGAGCGCGGGAAAGATACTGCCGGCGTGATTTTCCTTTAAGATCACCCATCCTTACATTTAGGCGTTTTGCCACAATAGATGTGATATCCCGGCAGGTGGGCAACTGGTTTAGGTACTCACCCTTTAAATATTCTCTGATTAACACCCTCGTTATCGGAGACCCGGAGAGTTCAGCGTTCATCTGAAGGCGTATTAGGGCCCTTCGCAATTGCGGTACGGTTTTAATTGGAGACGGGCAGCCAGCTTCACCTCGAATCAAAAGCTTGCCCAGTGTTGTATCAAGCTCTATGCCTCGCTGTGATGCAAGTTCATCAAGCAGGAAGAGCATTGACTCTTCGCTCGGCGCGGAAAGCGGTAGTTGTAGCCCACCAAACAGACGGCTTACAAGCGTTTCTTCCAGACCATGTGCCTGAGCTAGCGTGCTGGGCAACGTACAGACGACGAATTGTCCCCGACGAACCATGCTGTCTATTAACTGGGCGAGTTGAGATTGAGCTGAAGCACGATGGTTGAGCATTTGCAAGTCATCGATAACCAGTAGCCCGAGCTTCATAAACTGTCGCCGGAATCGATAGGTGTTATGGCTGCGAACAGCGTTTGTGTAACCTCTAAGGAAGTCAGCACCGGTGGTTATAAGCACGTTTTCGGCTGGATAACGACGCTTCCAGCAGTCAGCGATACCATGAGCCAGGAGAGTCTTGCCAACACTTCCAGCACCAGTAATGACCAGTGGATTGCAGAACGGCTGCCGGTCCAGCACAGCGTCAAACGCTGTCAAAACAGTTTGAGATTGTTCATCTCCAACATATAGCTGGGGCCCATGATCAGGCGCAAGATCGGCCTCTTTTGACCTCACAGCGGCTGATTTCTCGCCTGTGGCATCCTTGAGCGATATGGTAAAGAGTCCGTTTACCACAGCGGGTCCGTCCTGATCAAAAAAGTTGATTGAGCTGAGGGCAAAACAACCTAAAAACCACTGAAAAAACAGGTGTTTTTAAGCAAAAACAGGGCAGCGATAAGCATAGGATTTGCCCCGGAATTAACACCCGTTATTATAGGGTTTTTCAGTGTTAATGACGACCCGACAGAGCTCAAAACTACAGGGTTTGTCATCGCCGTAAGTGCTTGATAACACTAGAGATACGCTCACAAGCAGAGTCAATCTCGTCTACCGTGTTAAAGCGCCCAAAACTGAACCTCACAGCACCTTCTATAACCTCTGGTGAGAGCCCCATAGAAATCAGCGTAGGCGAAGGCTCACTGGAGCCGCTTGCACACGCAGAGCCCGTGCTACAACAGATATCTGCAGCATCTAAGGCCATTTGAATAGCCTGACGATCCAGCCCCTGAAAGGAAAGGCACGATGTGTGTGGCACACGTGACACGTCAGACCCGATCACCTGGACATCTGGAATGTCTGATGTGATTTGTGCCTCAAATCGATCCCGTAGTGCACATAACGCATGCCTATAGCCCTGAGCATCCGCCCCAAAACACAACTCAAGGGTTTTAGCCAGTGCTACAGCCATAAATACGCTTTCTGTGCCGGCACGGAAACCCTGCTGTTGAAATCCACCTGTGATTTGAGGGTACAAGTCGGTACCGTGACGTACGAGCAAGGCCCCGACACCAACAGGTCCGTGTAGTTTATGAGCAGAAATGGTGGCAGACGCAACAGGTATCGCCTGAAAGTCCCATTCTGTCTTACCGACAGCCTGTACAGCATCAGTGTGGAGTGGGGCGCCAGCTTGCCGACATATTTCAGATATCTGCGCTAGCGGCTGTATAATCCCAGTTTCATTATTGGCATGAATAACACTTACTGCCGCCGTATCACCATCGACCACACTCTCCAAATGGTCTAAATCGATAGTGCCGTTTGATAGGCTGTTTACGCGAACTACTGAGTGTCCAGCAGCAGCCAAAAACTCTACACACTGGTCGACACTCGGGTGCTCCTGAGAAGAGATGACAACCCGGGCGCAGGATCCGATCTTGTTCGCCAGTAACCCGCGCAGAGCAAGATTGTTCGCCTCAGTTGCCCCGCTTGTAACCACGACGTGGTCAGCGTGGATGTCGGAACAGTTCAATCCAAATAGCTTTGCAATCACCTCACGAGCCGACTCAAGAGTGCGTCGTGCCATCCGTCCAGCCTGATGTTGGCTACCGGCATTCGCATGCTGTTTCTCTAGCTCAAGAGAAATTGAGGCAGCAACAGCTGGATCCAAAGGGGTCGTGGCATTGTTATCGAGGTATATCACAGACAACTGATGATTAGAGTGAGGCTTACGAAACAGCCTTTCATATTACTGCATGTGCGCTGTCTGCGATAACGCACAATTTGCCGCACGTCGGAAAGAACAGAAAACATGTGAATATAGCGTTAAACACTAGTAGACAGCGGTAGACCCACATCAGAACAAAATGTATTATCCCGGCATTAAATTTATTTGTTCGTTACAGGAGGCCACCCCTGGGCTGGGCTTAGGCTAGCAGGATGCGAAGCGCATTTAACCAAATTCGACCGGTATATTTGTCGAAAGCACAGTCGTCGACAATGCTGCGCCGCCGCCACACACGGATGCGGTTTCCAGCAATCGCGACCGAACAGCTTGTGGTTATGCCGGAATCGGAATTGGCCAAGCGACAGCGAGCCGAAGGCACGCTCTTTCTAGGAAGAGAGCCGATGCCAAGCAGAAAGCTGGCACAGTTCGCCGACTTGAAAGACAGTAACGAAGTGCGAACAATAGTACGCCAATTAAATGAACAGTACGACCAAACAGGCCGTGCATTTCGCGTTGAGGAAGTAGGTGGCGGGTTTCAACTAATGACCCGCCCGGTGTTTTCTCAATGGTTGCGGCGGTTTGAACATATCCCTAATGCAAAACGGCTTTCTTCCCCGGCAATGGAGACTCTATCGGTGATTGCATACGAACAACCTGCTACGCGAGCAGACGTGGAAGCGATTCGCGGTGTTGGGTGTGGCGAAGTGCTGCGCCAACTCATGGAACGCGATATGGTTAAAATTGCTGGCCGTAGCGAAGACCTTGGTCGACCATACCTATACGCCACGACACGCAAGTTTTTACAGGCATTTGGGCTGACCAGCCTTGAAGAATTGCCAGAGATTAAACGGAGCCAAATTCTCATGAATGCCAGTGACAATAAAGAAGATGAATCAACAAGTGAGATTGATGAAATTGAAGAGCTGGATGACGAGCAGGACGCCGATCTGGATGATGATACAGACAGCGACCCAGACAAGGGCAATGACTTTGACGAAAACGACCTTGAAGAACTAGAGGACGATGACTGGGATGACGACGACGATGAGGACGACGACGAGGATGACGACGACGACGACGATGATGAGGAAGATTCCAGCTGGGAAGAAGTAGACGACGAGGACGAAGATGACGAGTCAGGCTGGGAAGATGACTACGACGATCTGGAAGACGATGAGGAAGACGACGAGGAAGACGACGAGGAAGACGACGGCGATGACTCCGACGACCAGGATAGTTTTGACGAGTAGTCGCTACTCACGCAACTGAAACAACTTCTTAAGTGCGTCCAGCAAACCATGCTCAAGGCCCTTGCTGGCGTCATCGCGCAGAGATTCAAGCGGCGGATGAAGTAATTTATTGACCAGCCGGTCAAAAGAAACCTCGAGCTCCTTCCTGCCTTGTTTACCAAGCTCGCCAAGTACTTCCAGCTTATTGAGAAGCCTTGCCAGTTCATCCTGTTTGATAGAGTCTGCCTGTTCCCTCAGTTGCTTCACCCAGGGAACGGTCGTCCGATGGTTTAGCTCAGCCATGAACTTGGCAGTTTCGGCCTCCACGATTTCCTGTGCTTTTGGTAACTCGCGCTGCCGCGCCCTTTGGTTTTTGTCGCAAACAGCCTGTAAATCATCAATGGAGTACAGATAAACACCAAGTTCGTCACCAATCGAGGGCTCAAAGTCACGGGGAACAGCGAGGTCCAAGACGAACAACGGCCGCTGAAAGCGCTTTTGGGAAATATCCTTGTAATGGTCGATGGTTACGATGGGTTTATTGGCGCCGGTTGTTGAGACGACGAGATCAGCTTTAATCAACAATGGGTCCAGCATTTCCCAAGGTTGAGCTTCGCCAGCTGTACGGCTTGCCAGATCTTCAGCACGCTCGATACTTCTGTTTACGATATGTATATCCGTGGCATTCAAGTCGATAAGGTACTGAAGAGTCTCTTCACCCATCTCTCCGGCACCGATGACCAAAATGGTCTTATTATCAAAGCGTTCGAAAAATTGGCTGGCAAAATCCGCGACTGCCACGCTTGGAATGCTGATCCGCCGTTTATGTAAGGCCGTTTCAGTCGCAATGCGTTTTGCAACACGGAGCGCAGCCTGGAACGACGCATGTGTTAGGGGGCCGGTGAAATCGCCATCATTAGCCATTTCATATGCCTGTTTGACCTGAGATAGGATCTGAGCTTCACCAACAACCATGCTGTCCAGGCTTGCAGCGGTGGTAAATAAATGACGAATGGCCTCTTCACCGGAAAGTTGGCGGAGCTCCGAAGCGATATCAGTGGCGTTTAGACCATGATAGGCTGCGAAAAAGTCCACAACTTCTTCATGCGATGGACACACAGCAGACTTTTCCGATGCCGTGTAGAGTTCTACCCGGTTACATGTCGACAGTAACACGGCTTCGGTGCCAGGGTGCATCCTTTGGAATCGATCGAGTGCGTCGGGCACTTGATTTGGCTGAAATGCCAGCCGCTCGCGGAATTCAATATCTGTGGTGTGATGATTACAGCCAATTACCTGAACTTTCATGTGCCAGCCTCCTCTTGAGAGACTTCCACACCACTTGTGGCGGTGGCGTTGCTGGCGTGATCGCCGAGGATCACAAACGTCAGCACAAAAGCGAGGAATACAAAGCTTGCTATGGTCAGGTATGCAATTTTCTGACCCTGCCTGGCCGGCCGATAAGCATATTCAAATATCGATGTCGCGATTAGCCACAGGAATAAAGCAGCAGAGGAAACGATTGCAGCATTTGTCCATGGTATACCCGCTTCACTCCCGGAGTGCCGCTGCACGTTGATGATGATTCCAGAGAGCAATCCGATTGCAAGCAAGGCTGTGGACAGCCACAGAGTACGTCTATTGCAATTTTGCAGCCATTCGAGGCTGGGCAGCCGAAAGCCCGCGCGTGGGGGCAGTTTGTGTTTCAGCCTGTATGCCTGTATCAGGTACATGATGCCCGCCACAAACCCTAGTGCCACGGAAATGGTACCAGCGAGCAATGAAAAACCATGTATCGCCGACCATGTTGTGGTATTTGTTTTGTCAAAGCCGGTAGTGTCATCTGCGGCCATGGCGATCAGGATCAAGGCTAAGATTACCGGCATGAAAAACACACCAAAAGCATTTTCCGGACGACGCAGGGCAATGATGAGGTAAATGACGGCCAATCCAAGCGAGACGATGAGACACCATTGCTGCCAACTGGCGACAGGAGTGGCACCACCATCGGCCTTCATTTTTAGCCATATAAACGTGCTCTGGGCAAATAACCCGGCAATGGTGATTAGAACGATGACGGCCCATCGCACGGGAACTCGAAAGAAGATCCGCGAAATTTCAAGGATCATCGTGATCGCATAGCTAAATGCAAAACACGACAAAGAAATTCGCGACATCCACTCAGCGCCTAATAAGCTGAACATGGCTTTCCGTGCTTAGGTGGGATTATGGGTACAAACGATGGTTGCTGACGTAGCAATGCCAGCCATTTTTATTCTAGTTGTGGACTGAAAGGATGTCAGTGGTCTTCTCCGGCCAAAGAATACGAATGCATGACGGCGGAAGTACCTGGCAAGTGCCGGAAAAGATAATGGCTCGGAATATCCACCTATTCCAGGCCATAATCCCGGATCTTCTTATGCAATGTATTTCGGTTGATCCCGAGTTTCGCTGCTGCACGGGTTTGAACACCATCGCAGGCCTTTAGGACCTGCTCGATTAGTTCCTTTTCAACCCGATCTACAACCTTGCCGTGCAGGTTCTCCTCCTCCTCGTCACTACTAGCCAGTCCTTCCTGGACGACCAGATTAGCAAGTGTATCAAGATCTGCCTTAATAGCAGTTGATCCCGATGTAACCGCTTCGGCAATCGCACCGGTGTCGGTCACCGCAGGAGGCAGCAGCTCCATCGTAAACTCGTCGCCCGTGGCCATTACGACAGCCCGTTCTACGTAGTTTTGTAGCTCCCGGACATTGCCGGGCCAATGATAACTCTGTAACGCATGGACCACGTCACGCTGGATATGAACAACGTATCGATCGTTGATTTCGTTGTAGTGATTTAAGAAGAACGTTACTAACTCCGGTATATCTTCGCGGCGCTCGCGTAGCGGCGGAATGACGACTGGGACTACATTAAGACGCCAGTAAACGTCTTCTCTGAAGAGCCCTTCGCGAACCAACTCCATGAGGTCACGGTTGCTCGCCGCAAGGATCCGTGTGTCCACTTCGATGGTTTGTGTATCCCCAACACGCTCCAACTGACGCTCTTGCAGGACACGCAACAGCTTTACCTGTAGCTGTAAGGTGGTGGAGTTGATTTCATCCAGAAAAATTGTGCCCATGTGAGCGGCTTCAAATCGGCCGGTACGATTGTTAACAGCGCCGGTAAAGGAGCCTCGCACATGCCCAAACAGTTCACTCTCAAGTAGGCTCTCGCTGAGAGCACCACAATTCACTTTTACGAAAGGACCACTTTTTCGATTACTGAGCTGATGGATGGCATTTGCAATCAGCTCTTTTCCCGTACCGGTTTCACCGAGGAGCAAGACCGAGGCATCACTTTTTGCAACTTGGCGCGTAAGCTGATAGACCCTTTTCATCGGTTCGCTTGAACCAATAATCCCGGGCAGAGAGCCGGAGTCATTCGGTGGAGACAGATCGGCATTCATGATCAGTGGAGGCTAGTCATCATCCTTATGACTAAATCAATAACAGTCCATGGCACTGATTATTGATAACTGGGCAAAAGCATCAAACTGCAAAGTATAACAATCTACGAAACGAGGTGCTTATTCTCCTGAATCACTGTTCGTTTCCGGCTGTGCGCTGACTCGAGCTTCCATAGCATCGAGAATAAAGCCAAGTATATCAATCGTTGCGTCGTCTAGTCCAAGGCTTCGGTTGTACAAGTCATATTGGGCTAGCACTTCTGGTCTCGTTAACAATGTACCATGCTTGTCAATGCTTTCCTTGAACGCTTTGGCCGCCGTTTTACGGAGGCCTACATCCACACCCGGATTACTTGCTAATAACACCAATGCTTTCTGAGCCACGGGACTCGGAATATGTTGCAAGGCCTCCGCAGCTGCCGACGAGATATTGGGTGTGAACAAGGCCTCACTTATGTACTTTGTGTGTCGCTGGAGGTTATAGAATTCGTACTTGCTATCGGCAAGAATCATCGTGGCCCATCTGATGGCTCGCTCGGACTGTTCAAATCGCTCGTTTATCGTAATCCCCTGATACTGGGCCGTTTGCAGGAAACGGCGAGCGTGGCGAAGCAGTGAGTCCACGCTGTTCGGTGAAGCGATGCAAAACGTCGCGTCATCACGCTTGGAAATCCTCGCGCCCGCACCATCTTCTGGGTTGTCTGAAACGATGGCAATTGGAATCTCAGCGGTTCGCGGTTGGCTGCGTAGCAATTGCACGACTTCCTGAATGGGAGGATTTTGGATGGTTTCGCCAACGAGAATGAACTCGTAGTCCGAACTCCTAAGGGCACTAAACACTAAGTCCCTTCCGGTAGTTGCCCGATCACCGCTGTAACCCATTTGCCCCAGCAATCCAATCCAAAACTGGCTCTTTGTTCCCGTTACATCTCCGGTCAACACCTTTCGGACTCCTGCCGTGGAAACGAAATAGGCGAGACTCTCTCCAACAAAAGTAGAGCCGGCAAAGGGTTGCTGCGGGTCAAGCTTAAGGATTGCTTCGGTAGCAGCCAGCCGCAATCGACGATTCGGGTGTTGGGCAATATCGACGAGTAGTGAAGGTTGCCCATTCACCGCGGCAACCAATTCCGTCGAGCCGATGTCGCCGAGAATCTCTGTTGCGGCAATCGCAGCGGGAAATCGCCTATCCGCAAGGCTGCTTTCAAGTACCTCAACGATAAACCCCACTCCATGACTCGCCGCATCCGCTCCCGGACTGCCATCGGCCATATCCAATGCGTTATCAAGGCCGTTGGTTACTTTGGTTTCTTCCAACAACGAACGGTAATGCATTAATCGATATTCTTCGTTTTCCGGATCAAGCTTGTAGAGGTCAGCAGCCACTCGTGCAACATCGATAAGGCTGCCAACACGCACGTCGTATGATTGAATGGTGATAGATTGAGCAGCGTTATCCCAATTCCAGACGGCAACCTTCATATTTGCATCGGGAAGAGCTTCGACGTTTCCCTCGAGGTAGTAATTCAGCCGCGTCCGCAGATATTCTTCGGCATCCTGATTCGATGGAAGCGCACCGACAAGTCGCACGAGCGCTTTTCGAGCAGCTTGTCCAACACCAGTTCGATCGTCGTTCACAATTGCATGTGAAAGCAGTGCGGCGGCAATTCGCGTCTCTCTCAAGTAGCTCAGCACTTCGATGACGTTTGCTACCTGAGCTTCGTGGCTTGAACCAAGATACCCGACAAGCGGATCTCTGGTATGACTGCCCATAATGACCAGCGCTCGACGAATGGTCTGGAAGCGATCTTCCAAGGTGGGGTCTTTAAACATGTCCGCTAATGCAATGACCGAAGGAGTGCCTTTTCGTCGCAGTTCCTCAATGGCTAGTTGTTGTTCAGATGGCTTGTCACTTTCCAGAAGCGTAAGGATCTGGTCTAGGTTGGATGTGTCGTCATATCGCTGCTTGATCGCCTGACGAATGATGTTGCTTAATTGTGCCCCCTCCGGTTGTAGCTCTTCTTCCATGGCTAACTCGTGAAGCACGACTGCATCCAACACGTCTGTTAGCGGTGCCAACTGTGTTGCATCGAAGTTGCCGTCGATAAGCGTCCGCATAAATTTCCTGGCAACGTCTTCACGACCCAGTTGAACGCAGGTCCGTATGGCTTCAGCCAGAGGCTGAGGCTCGGTAGGGTTTTGATCCAGCAGGATTTTGATTGCCAGATCCGTTTCTTGAGCTGGTGCGTCGGCTGTATTTGGCTGGCCTGGATTGGGCGCGGCAGCAGGTGCTCCACCAGCATTTGGGGGTGCTCCAAATGGGTTATTTGGCTGGGCAATAGCGGCGGAGCTCAGGAAAAAAATCCCAAAAAAAATAGTCGCCAAGCGCGAAAAAAGCGCACGTTTCGGCGTACACGCACAGCATTGTAAGATCGCATTAGATCGATAACCCATTAATCTCACCTCAAGTCCCCTAGTTTAACATGCCACTTGGCAGCCGGGTTGTATTAGGCGTCGTAAGTGCTTAGAAGACAAGCACTTAAGCCCGCAGAGGCCTGATTGTTAAGATAGCTCTAGACGGCTTTTCCACTGCTCTATCTGGGCTTTTACCTGCTCTGGAGCTGTCGAACCATAGCTCTTGAAGGCTCCAACAGCATTTTTAACACCCAGTACCCCTAGTACATTATCGTCCAACTTGGGGTCAAGCTTCGCAAACTCCTCGATAGGAAGTTCAGCTAATTGAACACCTCTTTTGGCGGCCTCGCCAACTAAAGAACCGACCATGTGGTGGGCGGACCTCTGTGGAATGCCAAGCTGTATCAAGTATTCCATTAATGAAGTCGCATCGAGATATCCTTCTTCGATTCGAGCGTTGATGGATTGAGTCTTTAATGTTGCACCGGCGACCAGGGGCGCTGCGATCTCAAGACACGCAATGATCGTGTCGACGATGTCAAACAGAGCCGGCTTATCTTCCTGAAGGTCACGATTGTAGGCGAGAGGTAAGCCTTTAACGAGCACTAGCAAGGTTTGTAGGTTACCGATAGATCGAGCAGTTTTGCCTCGAATCAGCTCCAGCACATCTGGGTTTACCTTTTGAGGCATAATCGATGAGCCTGTACAGAATTCATGTGGCAAATCGATAAAGTCAAATTCAACTGTTTTCCAGAGTATCCACTCTTCCGCCCACGTACTTAGATGTGTGGAGATTACAGATAGCACAAAAGCAGCTTCAAGCACGAAGTCCCGATCACTGGAAATGTCAATGCTGTTGGCAGCAACCAGCTCGAACCCCAATCGTTTGGCGACGTTTTCGCGGTCGATTGGAATGGAAGTACCCGCCAGTGCTGCCGCTCCGAGGCTGAGTGTGTTCACTCGTTTTCGACAATCAGCAATTCGCTCTCGATCTCGCTGAAACTTCTCCGTGTAAGCAAGCCAATAGTGATTGGCAAGCACGGGCTGTGCGCGTTGGAGATGCGTATATGCTGGCAGGATCGTGTCCGCGTCCTGATCGCAACGCCCAACGAAAGACTTCTGTAAGTTTGAAAGAGCCAGATCAATATGATCGAGTGCGTCACGCAACCACAAGCGCAAATCTGTACTAACCTGGTCGTTTCGGCTGCGGCCCGTATGCAGCTTTCGCCCAACATCTCCGAGCTTATCAATCAACTCCTGTTCGATGTGCATGTGGATATCTTCGAGCGATATCGATGTGGCGAACTCGCCGTCATCGATCGTCTGCTTAATTTCCAACAGCGTCGCTTCGATGCTGGCAGCCTCGTCGCCGGTGAGTACACCCACGTCAGCAAGCATATTGGCATGAGCAATGGAACCTTGAATGTCGTGCGCATACAAACGCTGATCGAAGCTCACGCTTTCGGTGAACTGCTCAACACGTTTATCAGCGGCGGAGTCAAATACTCCGGATCTTGAAGGGGAGGCCACGGCATTACTCATTCACGAAGTGATTACGAATCAGGTGATGAAACACCCATGAACGGTTTATGCTATTTAGCACCAGCCGGTTTATGCAAGTGAGGAAATTCACAAATGGTCTTGTTACAGTCGTTCTTGTAGTGACTGAACAGCCATTTCTTCTTCACAAAGAGCTTCCATTGCTTTTACAGCTGCTTCTGCAGCCTGAATCGTGGTGATACACGAAACACCGTGGTGGACGGCTGCGGCACGAATTTTTCCTTCATCCGTTCTGGCACCCTTACCGTTAGGCGTGTTAAGCACCAGTGATACCTCTCCATCAATCAGATGATCAATAAGGTTTGGATGGCCTTCTGCAATCTTCTTGACGCGCTGTACAGGAATTCCGGTCTCTTCGATCCGACGGGCAGTGCCTTCTGTTGCCATCAAGTTGAAATTCATGGCATGAAGCCGTTGTGCCAGGTCAGTAATCGTGTCCTTGTGACGCTGTGTTACGCTTAGGAAAATATTGCCTTCTTTAGGCAGAATCACTCCGGCCGCTAATTGGCTCTTGGCAAAAGCGATTGAGAATCGCTCACTAACACCCATTACTTCACCCGTACTGCGCATTTCCGGGCCAAGGATAATGTCCACGCCGACGAACTTACGGAAGGGGAAGACACTTTCTTTGACGCTTACGTGCGATGGAATGGGCGCTTTTTCAATTCCAAGCTCGTCCAGAGTTTGACCGGCCATGACCTGTGTCGCGATACGGGCAACAGGCAATCCCGTTGCCTTTGCAACAAACGGCACTGTCCGGCTGGCACGAGGATTTACTTCCAGAACATAGACATTCATCTGACCGTCTTCTTTTTTGACGGCATACTGAACATTCATAAGCCCGATGACCTTAAGATCCATGGCTAATGAAACGGTTGCTTCCCGGATGGCTTCTACAACAGGCCCGGGAAGGCTGTAGGGCGGGATAGCACATGCGGAGTCGCCGGAATGTACGCCAGCCTCTTCAATGTGCTCCATGATGCCTGACACGACGACGCGCTCGCCATCACAAATTGCGTCGACATCCACTTCTGTCGCATCTTCGAGAAACCGGTCGATCAAAACAGGCTGACCTTGGGCAACAACAAATGCTTCAGCAACGTAACGGTCAAACTGAGCGGAGTCGTAACAGATTTCCATAGCTCGGCCACCGAGTACAAAGCTCGGACGTACCAGTGAAGGGAAGCCGATCTTGGTTGCTTCCATTCGTGCCTGATCCATATTTCGTGCAATTCCGTTGGCAGGCTGACGCAACTCCAGTCGTTTCAGAAGCTGTTGGAATTTTTCACGGTCTTCTGCCGCTTCAATCGTATCGACACTTGTTCCGATAATTGGAACACCAGCATTTTGTAATCCACGAGCCAGGTTAAGAGGTGTCTGGCCTCCGAATTGAACTATAACACCGTCTGGCTGGACGCGATCGCAAATGTTTAGCACATCTTCGGTGGTGAGCGGCTCAAAGAACAGCAGGTCACTGGTATCGTAGTCGGTGCTTACTGTTTCCGGGTTTGAGTTGACCATGATCGACTCAATTCCCATATCACGCAGTGCAAAGCTGGCGTGGCAACAGCAATAATCGAATTCAATGCCTTGTCCGATACGATTCGGGCCACCACCTAAGATCATGATTCTTCGTTGATCGGGATCTTTTGCCGGAGTTTCGTCCTCATCTTCATAGGTGGAGTAGTAATACGGCGTGTATGCTTCAAATTCTGCGGCGCAGGTATCAACCGATTTAAAAGTAGCCGCGATGCCCTGATCCAAGCGCCACTTGCGAATGCCTATCTCTGTGTTGCCAAGTAATGTTGCCAGTTGGCGATCAGAAAAACCAAACCGCTTGGCCGTACGCAATAGCTCGTAGTCCACCGAATCAATGCCGCCTTTTTCCCGCAACACGTCTTCCGTCTCTACGATTTCCCGCAGGTGATCCAGGAACCAGTAGTCGATCCCAGTGATGTTGTAGATTTCCTCGTTTGAAAAGCCCTGTTTCATGGCATATCGCAAGTGCCACACGCGTTCGGAATTCGGTGTGGAAAGCTTTGCACGGATGTCATCTTCTGATGGCTGCAGTTCCGTTCCCCAGAGATCCTTGCCATCACACCCAAAGCCAAAGCTCCCGACCTCCAGGCCCCGCAGCGCCTTTTGAAAGGATTCCTTAAACGTACGTCCGATGGCCATCGTTTCGCCGACACTCTTCATTTGAGTGGTGAGCGTGGCATCGGCTTCGGGGAATTTCTCAAATGCAAATCTTGGGATCTTGGTGACAACGTAGTCGATCGTGGGCTCGAAGCAGGCGAGTGTTTCGCGAGTAATATCGTTTGCCAGTTCGTGCAGGCGATAGCCGACAGCGAGCTTGGCAGCAATTTTTGCGATGGGGAAACCGGTTGCTTTACTTGCCAGGGCACTCGACCGGCTTACACGCGGATTCATCTCGATGACGATCATCCGACCATCGGTGGGATTGATAGCGAATTGGATGTTGGAACCACCCGTTTCAACGCCGATTTCCCGGATGACTGCCAGACTGGCGTCACGCATTCGTTGATATTCTTTATCCGTTAACGTCTGAGCCGGTGCGACAGTGATCGAGTCACCCGTGTGGACTCCCATGGGGTCGAAGTTCTCAATGGCACAAATGATGACGACGTTGTCATCCATATCCCGCATCACTTCCATTTCATACTCTTTCCATCCGATGATGGATTCTTCGAGTAAGACTTCAGTGACGGGAGACTGATCCAGTCCTGAGCGCACGAGAGCGTCGAATTCCTCGCGGTTGTATGCAATGGCTGAACCTGAGCCACCCATAGTAAAGCTGGGACGGACGACCATTGGCAATCCGAGCTTTTGAAGAACTTTACGCGCTGCTTCGATGGTTTTGACCGTTTCACCGGTACAGACATCCAAGCCGATTTTTTCCATGGCCTTTTTGAAGCGGTCACGATCTTCGGCTTTGTCGATTACATCAGCAATCGCACCGATCATTTCGACGCCGTACTTCTCCAGCACGCCGTTGGATGAAAGGTCCATCGCCACATTCAGCCCGGTTTGTCCGCCGAGAGTGGGAAGCAGGGCGCAGGGGCGCTCCTTTTCGATGACCTTTGCCACGATTTCCCAAGTGAGTGGTTCGATATACGTACTATCAGCCTGACTAGGGTCAGTCATGATCGTGGCCGGATTGGAATTAACCAATACAACCTCGTAACCTTCTTCACGAAGTGCCTTACAGGCTTGTGTTCCGGAATAGTCAAATTCACAGGCCTGACCGATAACAATCGGTCCAGACCCAATGAGCAGGATCTTTTTTATGTCGTCGCGACGCGGCAACTCGCTAATCCCCTATGCAAGGTGGTCATGGGTACGTGTACAAAATTTCCCCAATTTAACCCACTCAGTCCCGTTCTTACAAGGAGGCAGCCACCAGTTATGTGACATAACAGCGGGCTAGTTTGAAATAACAGCGAACAATGCCCTCACACGCGGCGCGCAGGGGCTCTGATACGGACGTCATGATGACATCGGACTCAAGAATTGATGACGCCTGGTGATTAACCAAACAGAGCCGTTACAGGATCCGCTTTGACCAACTCTCGAGGTTGGTTCAGGTGGTTAAAGACGATCGACTGAGGGTTGATACCAATCGAGTGGTACATGGTAGCCAGCAGTTCGATCGGATGAACTGGATCACGTAACGGAGCTGAGCCCGTTTTGTCGGATTCACCGTAGACGCTTCCACGCTTAATACCGGCACCCGCCATAAGAGCGGTGTAGCAGTATGGCCAGTGGTCACGACCATCATCACTGTTGCTGTTACCAGAAGTACTGACACCACGCTGCGGGCTTCTACCAAACTCGCCGATTGCAACAACGAGCGTGTCTTCGAGCATGCCGCGTTGATCCATATCTTCGATGAGGGCAGAAACACCACCATCAAGCATTGGTGCAGATTGATTCTTCATTCGGCTGGTCAGTCCGGTATGGACATCCCATGAATGGTTATCGGAATTGGCGACTTTTGGCCAAACGACTTCAACAACGCGTGTACCGGCTTCGACCAGGCGTCGAGCAAGCAGGCAGCATTGTCCGAATGTATTACGACCATAGCGGTCACGTACAGCATTGGTTTCTTTGTTCAGGTCAAAAGCGTCACGAGCCCGGCCGGAACTAATTAAGTTCAACGCCGATTCGTAGTACTTATTGAGGTCGTACTTAGAAGTGGCTTTATCGATGCCAGGCATTCCAGCGTTGATTAGCTCACGCAGTCTTGCACGACGATCCAGACGATTCATGTGCACCTCAGGCCGCAACTTCAGATCGTCGATGTTGATACGATCCATCTTGTTCATGTCCATATCTCCACCCGGCGGGAAGAGATAATAAGGATCATAGGCACGACCGAGGAATCCGGCGGTACCGGATTTGTTTACGACGTTGCTTTCCTGTAGCGGTCGTGGCATCATCACGAACGGCAACATCGGTACTTCTGGTGGCTTGATGCGAGTAATGTTGGAACCGAAGTTAGGGAAGTCTTTTGGAGTTGGTGGCTCCAGTTGACCAGACGGGCTCACCTTGTCAGCGGTGTATCCGGTATGGATTTGGTAGATAGCAGCTGTGTGGTTGAACAGACCAACCGGTGTGTAGCTCATCGAACGGATCAGTGAGAACTTATCAGCTTGCTGGCTAATCTTTGGCAGCGTTTCAACGAAGTCCATTCCAGGTACTTTACTGTTGATGCGATTAAACACGCTGCGAACGTTATCAGGTACGTTGTCTTTCGGATCCCACAAATCCAGATGACTTGGGCCACCCTGAAGGTAAAGCAGGATGATGCTCTTGGCTTTGTTCCAGCCAGGGCCGCCAATAGCGGACTCATTTGCTTGAGCAGACTTTGCCTGCATCATTTGGCCAAGGGTCATGCCCAACATGCCGGATCCACCAACACGCAGGATGTCACGACGATTTACACCAAGACCACTATCACAAAGGTCTTTACCTTTTTGTCCGGGAATACGTAGCACGATTACTAGCTCCGTTGATTTTAAATGTCAGCGTCACATGGAGGCCGACGTGTTTGTCTATCTACTTATAGGTACATATGTGAGGGCAAAAGGCCCATATACACAGTATATGTTCAATTTCTTCGTCGGGTCAATTCGAGTCGGAAGAATATCCAACTCTTACTATCTCTT